>Ga0209125_1001034_pt1 | contig 29592 bp, 23 predicted proteins | sample BarGraIncub1131A_FD_184503 | JGI IMG/M metagenome (GOLD analysis project Ga0209125, IMG submission 184503) | Arctic peat soil microbial communities from Barrow, Alaska - Barrow Graham LP Incubations 11-31A (SPAdes) (version 2) | ecosystem: Environmental > Terrestrial > Soil > Wetlands > Peat... | reverse complement strand
CACTGCTACCTTAGCTTTGAATTCTGCGCTGTGACGAGTACGATGTTGTGGCATTGAACCTCTCCTCATGGGTAACGGGTTCATTGCTTATACACCTGTCTCATAAACCGCGTCCACTTCAAACAGGATACCTCCAGCCAGAAATGGAAGCCATCTGCCGTATTTTCTAGCATCCGCAATCACCATAAATCTCCTCAATATAAATTTCACTGCGCGAAGAGCGCAAAACAAACGGTCCAAGGGGTGCTCGTGGCGGGTGTTCGGGTGTTCGTGGGGTCGTGGGGTCGTGGGGTCGCACCTGGACAATGGGCAAAACCTCTGGAAATGTCCAATGTCAAGGTGCGACCCCCTAGTGTTCGCCCTAGTTCGCCTTGGGCAACTATTCAATAATCTCAAAGAAGGGACAAAGTGACGCCCCTGCGTTCGTGCGTTGCTGTCACCCCCATAGACTTCCCGTTAAGAGTCCGGTCAATCTTTACTTAGAAAAAATAATCCCGATGCAGATGCCTAGCCCAATGACTGCGACCAAGGTGCAGATGAATAAGGCTTTGAGCCTGGAACTAATAACCTGAATTGTTGCTAGCAGGAGCTCTTGTCTTTCGACGAGTTGCTCTATCAATTGGGCCTGTTCCTTTTCTATCCTCTCGAGCTTTCCGACTCTTTCTTCCAGAGGCTCTCTTAAGTCCTGTTCTCTACTCTTCTTAAAGAGGCCTCTAGCCGAATCAAGCAAGGTCGGTCCATGCTGGAAAATATCCTTCCACGGAATTGCCGTGAGAACGCCTGCGACTGTGACTATTGACATATGTGCTCCTTTTGAATCATTGGCTTAACCGCCAGCCTGGGAGCGGGTTCACCGCTCCACGGCCCAGGTCAGGGATGCAGCAGCTCGGCGAGCTCGAAGGCGAGTTCCACGCCCTGCTCGGCGTTGAGACGGGGGTCGCAGTTGGTCTGGTAATTGAGGTGCAGGTTCTTGTCGAGCAGTTGCCGGCTCCCTCCGGTGCATTCGGTCACGTTGTCGCCGGTAAGCTCCAGGTGGACGCCACCCGCGACGGTCCTCTCCGCTTTGTGGATCTGGATGAAGGAGCGGATTTCCTGGAGAATGACCTCGAAGTTCCTCGATTTCTGGCCGTAATCGTTCTGGTAGGTGTTGCCGTGCATCGGGTCGCAGCTCCAGACCACCTTGCAACCTTCCCTGGTGATCTCCCGTACCAGTTGCGGCAGGTAGTCAGCGATCTTGTCGGCGCCGAAACGGGTGATCAGGGTAAGCCGGCCCGCTTCATTGTCCGGGTTGAGTCGCGCGATGATCCGCTTGATGTCGTCGATGTCATAGTTCGGGCCGACCTTCATGCCGAGCGGGTTCTGCACTCCGCGCAGGAATTCCACGTGCGCGCCGTCAAGCTGGCGGGTCCGGTCGCCGATCCAGAGCATGTGCGAGCTGGTGTCGTACCACCCTCCGCTTATGGAATCCATCCTGGTCAGCGCCTGCTCGTAGTCGAGCAGCAGGGCCTCGTGGGAGGTGTAGAGCGTCACCTGGTTCAGCTGGGGGACGTGCTGCGGGTCGAGCCCGATGGCGGACATGAAGTTGATGGTCTTCCAGATCTGCCGGACCAGCTCCTCATACTTCTGGCCGCAGGGAAGGGCGTCGAGCGAGGCGCGGTGCCAGGCCTGGACACGCTCCAGCGCCGCGTACCCCCCGAGGGTGAAGGAGCGCACCAGGTTCAGGGTGGCGGCCGCCCGGAAATACCCCTCCAGCATCCGGCGCGGGTCGGGCGTGCGCGCCTGCACCGTGGCCTCGGGGCTGTTCACCATGTCCCCCCGGTAGCTCGCCATCTCTACCCCGTCCACCGTCTCGGTGTCGCATGACCTGGGCTTGGCGTACTGCCCGGCGATCCTGCCGATCTTGACGACCCTTTTTTCTCCCGCGAAGGCCAGCACCACCGACATCTGCAGGATGACCTTCAGCAGTTCGCGGATATCCGGCCCGGTGCAGCGCGAGAAGTCCTCGGCGCAGTCGCCGGCCTGGAGCACGAAGGCTTTCCCCTCCACGGCTTCGGCCAGCTGTTCCTTCAGCGTCTGGCATTCTCCGGCAAAGACCAGCGGCGGGAGCTGGGAGATGGTCTTCAGCGACTCGTCGCGCGCGGCTGCGTCCGGCCATTTGGGCTGCTGCAGGGCGGGAAAGGAGCGCCAGCTCGATTTTTTCCATTTACTGGTAGGCATGTTCTGACCTCTCAAGGCTATATTGGGCTCTATCTGTCCGGGGCGGCACGGCTGGGATCATCCCGTGCCGGCTGGGGCAGGTGTCGCATGGTAGCAGGATTGCCGCGATTGAAAAAGGAAAATGCTCTAACGCTCACGGTCGGTTACCTTGCTATTAGCAGAAAAGATCAAAAATATCAACAAACTCGGGCGGCCGCGGCGAATGCCTGTTCCCCAAAAATGCAGGGTCGTGGTAGTATCCTTCCATCATGGACATGGAAACGCACAACCCGATATTTCCCGGCGACCCAGGCGCCCGACCCGGGCCGGAACCGGGACTGGATGATACCACCGCGGCTGCCTCCCAGGCAGCGGTGCGCGCTACGGCCGCCGGGCTTCCCGGCATGGGGCTTGGCCGCTCCCTTCGGCAGTTGCTGGGAAACCTCCGTCTCGGCGTTCGCCTGGCGCTCTTTCTTCGAGTGGACCAGGATCAGTTCAACGCCACGCCGGGGGCCCTGGCCCTGCTCGCCCTAAGCGACGTTATCGTCAACCTCGCCGTCTCCTTTCTTCTGGTCGGCCGCGGCGGCTTCCTTTCCTACGCCTCCGTGCCCGGCTTCCTTTTTCACCTGCCGCTGCTCCTTCTTTGCGGCTTCCTGGCGGGGATAATCCTCGCACGCCCGTCCCTGGTCACCGTCATCCCCGTGGCGCTGGTGGCCCTCAGCATCCCCATTGAGCTTTGCCACGCAGTTCTGGAGCGGATGACGCAGTTCGGACGGATGGGGTGGCTGGAAGGATACCTGGAAGCACCGCACTACTTCCGGTTCTTCTGGTGGTGGACGGCTGCGGCGCTCCTTTTCGTGTCGCGGAGCGCGACCGCCCCGGCCTTACGACGCTGCCTGCTCCTGCTGCTAGTAAGCCTGCTGCTGGCTCCTCTTTGGCTCTTTCCCCGTGGCGACCTCTGGGTGAGCGGCAGCGAAGGCGGCGAGAGCGGCGTGCTCCGTCTCACCGAAAAAGTCCTCGCGGCCCAGACGCGGCTCCTCGATGAGGAACTCGCGGAGATTTTGCCCGGAAGGAAAGGGGTGCCGGGCTTCTACTTCGTGGGCTTTGCCGGAGACGCCACCCAGGACGTTTTCCTGAAGGAACTGATGGCGGCCGAGCGGCTCTTTGCCGGACGCTTCGGAACAGCCGGGCGCTCCGTCATCCTCGCCAATAACCCCCAGACCGCCCTCGACCTCCCCTTTGCCAGCGCGACCAATCTGGAACTGGTGCTTGCAAAGCTGGGCCGGGTGATGAACCGGGACGGCGACGTGCTCGTGCTGTTCCTCACCTCCCATGGCTCGCGGGAGCATGAACTCTTGGTCAACAACGGGCCGCTGGAACTGGATGGACTCACCCCGGAGCGTCTTCGGCGCGCGCTGAGTAAATCCGGCATCAGCTGGAAGGTGCTGGTCGTTTCCGCCTGTTACGCGGGGGGATTCATCGAGCCGCTCAAGGATGACCGGACCCTCATCATAACGGCGGCGGATGCGAACCACGAATCGTTTGGCTGCGGTTACGGCGAAGAGTTTACCTGGTTTGGGGAGGCCTTTCTGAACGGGGCGTTGCGCAGCACCTTTTCCTTCACCAAGGCCTTCGAAATGGCGCGCGGCACCATCAGGCAGTGGGAGAAAGAGCAGGGGGAAACCCCATCAAATCCGCAGATCTGGGTGGGAAGGGACATAGGGGAGAAACTATCCGTCCTGGAAAGGGGGCTGGAGGGAAGGGACGCGCGGGAACCGTGACGCGCAAACCCGAACTGCAATAGAGCGCGGATGACGCGGATTGAGCGGATTAACGCGGATCATGATTTGATTCAACCAAGACTGGGGTTAAACCTCATTTGTCGTAAATCCGCGTGAATCCGCTCAATCAGATGTGATCCGCGTTCCATTGCCTTTGATTCTTTTCGACTCAGGCGGCGCCGCCTACCGTGATCCCTGAGATGAGGAGCGTCGGCTGGGCGTCCGAGACCGGCACACCCTGGCCGTCCTTGCCGCAGGTGCCGATCCCGAAACCGAGATCGTTGCCGACCATGGTGATCTTCTTCAGTACCTCCGGCCCGTTTCCGGTCAGGGTCGCCCCCCGGACCGGCTCTCCCACCACGCCGTTCTCTATCAGATACCCCTCGGAAACCTCGAAGACGAAATCACCGGTCACCGTGTTCACCTGGCCCCCCCCCATGCGCCGCACGAAGAGCCCGCTGGCGACACTCCCGACAATCCCGGCCGGATCGCTCTTTCCGGGGGCGATCAGGGTGTTGGTCATCCGGACGATGGGGCGCGCCCGGTAGGACTCGCGTCTGCCGTTGCCGGTGGAGGCGCAGCCGTCCTTCATGGCGGAGAGCCTGTCGTACAGGTACCCCTTGAGGACTCCATTCTCCACCAGCACGGTCCGTTGCCCCGGAGTCCCTTCGCCGTCGAAACCGTGGGAGCCCCGGGCGTAGGGGATGGTCGCGTCGTCCACCACGGTCACCAGTTCGGAAGCGACGGTCTCGCCGATCCTCCCCCGGTAGACGGAGCTCCCCGCCTGGACCAGATCCGCCTCCAGCCCGTGCCCGATCGCCTCGTGCACCATGGTTCCCCCCGCCTCGGAGGAGAGCACCACCGGGAGCACCCCGCCGGGCGATTTTCGGGCCGAAAGCATCCGCACCGCGCGCGCCGCCGCCTTGAGCGCCAGATCCTCGGGGGAGGCCTGGTCGAAGAGCTCGAAGCCGCGCTCGGCTCCCAGCGGCTCGTACCCGGTCTGGGTGACTGCGCCGTCCTGGGCCACCACCTGCACCATGAAAAGGGTCGCGATCACGCTCTCCTCGTGGAACTCACCCAGGGAATTCGCGGTCTGGGCCGTCATCTGGGAGTCGCGGTAGACGGCCATCACCTGCCGGACCCTGCTGTCGAACCCGCGCGCCGCGCGGTCGGCCCGGTTCACCTGGGCAACCTTCTCGGCCAGCGGTATCTGGTCCGGGTGGATTCCGACCGGGAAACCGGCTCCTTTTATCCGCTCGCAGAGGTTGATCTCCCCCCGGAAGGGGCCGCCGCGCACCCCCCGGCTCACCGTGTCGGCAAGCTTGAGAAGCGCCTCCTCGCTCAACTGGTTCGTGTAGGCGTAGGCGGTGCAGAATTCGGAGATAACCCTGATGCCGATACCGCGGTCCACCGCGGCGAGCACCCGTTCCACCTTGCCGTCGTCGCAGACCACCGTGGTGAACGCGACATCCTCGTAGTAGATGTCTGCAAAGTCGCCCCCTGCCGCAAGCGCCCGGCGCAGTATGGCCGCGGTGTCTATGGACTCGAGCACGGCTCGCCCCCTTCGGTCACTTCGGTGACCGCGATCTCCGTGGCAAGCGCCTCCATCAGCGCCGCGATGTCGCCTGCGAAGGGGAGGGGGTAGTTCACCCGGACGATCCCCCGCTTGCCGTCAACCGTGCTCATCATGGAGAGCCCCTCGTACGCCTCAAGTATGAATTTCATATAAACCAGATCGCGACTGGCAAGCTGGAAGTAGCGGCTTTCGGTTTCCATGGTACCTCCCTCCGGACGGCGCTCGACCGTCCGGAATTTACATACCACTCCAGCGCCGAAAAGACAATTTTTCTTTGGTTCCCTTGCCTAGCTCAGATCATCTGATATGTTCTCATGCATGAAATTAATTAGGGCTAATATTGTTGTTCGGGTTGCCGCACACAGGACTGGCTTGATAGCGATCTCCTTGGCATTCCTCATGATGATTTTAATGGGGACACATGAGGCAGGTGCCGGGTACCAGCCCGACCTTCAGGTGAGGCTCGCCTCGGAGGGGGATGCCGCCTATCTGGGCGCCGGGCTCTTCGAGACGAGCGCCCTGGCGCAGTCGAAATCCCAGGCGGTCTATCCCGGCACCTCCGCCTCCTTTCGGGTGATGCTGAAAAACGGGGGCGACCTTCCCGACAGCTTCCTGGTGCGGGGAACCGGGAGCGACGGCGGATTCACGGTACGCTTTCTGGACGAGTCGGGGGTGGACCGGGTCGCCGTGCTGGCGGAGTCGGGCTTCGCCACCAGGGTCCTCTCCCCTGGGGAGTCGCTCGCCTTCTCGTTGCAGGTCACCCCGGTCCTTTATCCGCTGGGGGCGAGCTTCCGGGTGACGGTGGGGGCTGTCTCCGCCTCGGACAGCGCCAGGGTCGACCAGGTGAAAACGGAAACGGTCCCCTGCGGGAGCAGCGCCCAGGTGACGGTGTCGTCCCCTCCGGACGGCTCCGGGCCGCCGGGGAGTGTCCTCTATTATCCGTACACGGTGACCAACGTGGGGAGTGCCGCCAACAGTTTTGCCCTCTCGGTGGCCAGCCCAGCAGGCTGGCCCAGTGCGCTCTACGCCGATGACGGAGCGGGCGGCGGGGTCGCGGGGGACAGCCTGCGCCAGTCCGGCGAGAGCACGCCTGTAACCTCAACCGGGGCGCTCGCCCCGGGCGCCGCTTTCCGATTCTTTGTCGCGGTGACCATCCCCCAGGCGAGCGCCGACGGGGCGCGCGCCGACACCCGCCTCGCCGTATCAGGCGAGGGCGCCAGCGGAGCCGACCAGGTGACCACGAGCGCCATCGCGGCCGTACTCTCCCTGGTGGAAAACGTGCGCAACCTGACCCAGGGTGGCGCCTTCGCGGCCGAATCCGGCGCCCTTCCCGGGGATACCCTGGAGTACCGGCTGGCCGTCACCAACAGCGGCTCGGCCCCCGCCTCCCTGGTCTCCATCGGGAACACCCTCCCCGCGAGCAGCTCCTTGCTTCCGGGAAGCCTCTGGATCGGCAGTTCCCCGGCCGGGGAGGGGAGCGCCTGCGCCGCGAGCCTATGCGGCTCGGCGCGGGAATCGGGGGGCGGCATCGTCGCGCATCTCGGCGCGGGGGCGACCGAGGCCGCCGGAGGGAGCCTGGCCCAGGGGAACACCCTTTACCTGTTTTTTCGGGCGCGGGTAGAGTGAGGATTGCAACGGAGAATAGAGCCCGGATCCCGGCGCAGGCGAGGCTGGCGGGGAGTCTGCTCCTGCCCTGGCTGGCGCTCCTGCAGCTCCTGTCCCCGGGTGCCGCGGCCGCGCTTACTCCGTCGGGAAGCGTGATCACCCACAGTTCCCAGGCTACTTTCGGGGCTTCGACCCCGCCCCGGGCGGTAAGCTCCAACGTGACGCGGGTCACCATCAGGGACCTCGCCGATCCGATCATCATACCCGCCCGCTACGCCGCCACCCTCGCCAGCCGGCCGCTGGATTTCCTGCACACCATCAGCAACAGGGGAAACTCGACGGACAGCTTCCTGGTCAAGGCGACGCTCTTTCAGGGGGCCCCCGCCGGAAGCATAACTGCTCCCGGCATGCGGTTTTTCACCGGCGACGGCATTACACCGCTTTCCAGCGACGCCGACGGCAATCAGGTGACCGTTCCCATTCCACCGGGGGGATCGCTCGACCTGGTGCTGAGGGTAACCCCGGCGCCGGGGAGTGAGGGGCGTGTCGACACCATCACGGTGACCGCCGCCTCCCTGCTGATCCCTGCCCGAAGCTCCAGCCTGAAGGACCAGCTGGTGGTGCTGGCGCCGGGCGACCCCGGGGCGCCGGTCAAGACGGTCCTACCGGCCGGCCCGGTCCCCCCCGGGACGCTTCTCACCTACAGCATCGCCCTGGCCAACGTCGGCCCCGCCCCGCTTTCCGGGGTGCGCGTTCTGGATCCCTTGCACCCGCTGCTGGAATACCAGCCGGGAAGCGCCAGCTTCCCCGCGGGGCTTCCCGGCAGCGTCTCCTACGACGGTGCCTCACGCACCCTCGCCTTCCAAATCCCGAGGCTCCCCGCCGGTTTTAGCGGCAGCCTTACCTTTCAGGCCCGGGTCAGCCAGGCGGCAACCGGCGACAGCTCGATTTCCAATACGGCGAGCCTAATCAGCGATGCCAGCCTCACCCCGATCCCCTCCAACAGCACGCTCACCACAGTGCTCTCCCCGCTGCTCCGGGTCACCAAGCTCGCCGGGAGCATCGCCGTCGAGGCGGGGGATATCGTTTCCTACACGGTGCGGCTGGAAAACATCGGTGCCTCGGGGCTCTCCCATGCCACGGTCAGCGACCGGCTACCGCGCGGTTTTCGTTACCTGAAAGGCTCCACCCTCCTGGACGGAAGCCGTTTCCCGGACCCGACCGGCGCCGGGCAAGAGCTGAGCTGGGACCTGGGCACCCTCGACCCTGGCGGGGCGCGGCTGCTTTCCTACCGGGTGGCAGTTTCCGGCGACGCCCCGGTCGGCACCAGCGTCAACTGGGCCTCCGGGTCCGGGATCACCCCGGGCGGCGCCACCGGCCTCTCGCTCCCTGCCTCCGCTTCGGTCAGGGTGCGTCCTTCTCTGCTCGGGGACAAGGCGATCATCCTCGGCAGGCTCTTCGAGGATAAGAACGGCAACGGCCTGCCGGACCCGGGCGAGCCGGGGACGCCGGGGGTGCGGGTCTATCTCGAGGACGGCTCCTTTGCCGTGAGCGACCCCGAGGGGCAGTACTCCTTCACCGGGATATCCGCCGGAAGCCACGTGGTGAAGATCGACCGCTCCACCCTTGCCCCTCGCCTGCGTCCCGCCCCCTTCAACACCGCCTTCGCAGGGGTGGGATGGTCCCAGTTCATCACGGTCCCCTTCGGCGGGCCGGCGCGGGGCGACTTCGCCCTGGTCGATTCAGGGCTCCCGGAGGCGGAGACCACGTTCTCGAAAGCGCCGCAGCCCGCGCCGCTTTCGCATGAAGGAACGGCCGAGGGTGCCGTGGCTCGCCTCAGGGTGACCCCGGAGCGGGTCGAGTTGCCGGCGGACGGCAAGAGTCTCCTGCCGGTCACGGTCGAGCTCCTGAACGCCCAGGGGAGGAGGGTGGCTGGGGACCGGAGCGTCACCGTGTCGCTTTTGCGCGGGGTGATCGTCGAGGCCGACCAGGATCCAAAACTTCCCGGACACCAGGTCCGGGTCAGGGACGGAGTCGGGCTGTTCCAGGTCCGCGCCGGGGTCAGCTCCGGACAGGACGAGGTCCGGGTGAGCGGAGAAAACGGGACCTCCGCGACCCTTGACCTCTACTTCAACTCGGCGCTTCGGGACTGGATCGTGGTGGGGCTCGGGAACCTGAGCGTCGGCGCCAAGTCGGTGAGCGGCCATCTGGAAAAAATCGACAAGTAGGACCGTTTCGACCAGGGGATTTTCCACGAGGAGCGGCTCGCCTTCTTCGCCCGCGGGAAGATTCTCGGCAGATATCTTTTGACCGCCGCCTACGACTCCGGCAAGGAGCGGCGCGACGGGGTATTCCAGGCTATTGACCCGGAGAAGTACTACCCGGTCTACGGCGACGCCTCGGACATAGGCTACGAGGCGCAGTCCCGGGGCAAAATCTACCTGAAACTGGAGGCGGGCCGCTCTTTCCTATTGGCGGGCGATTACCGCAGCGACCTCTCGGAGAACGAGTTCTCCCGCTACGACCGGGCCTTGAACGGCGTGAAGCTGGAGCTTAATGGCGAGCGGCTGAGCGTCAAGGGTTTCGAGAGCCGGACCGAGGAGGCGGTGACCAAGGACGAGATCCCGGGAAACGGCGGCTCCGGCTACTATTTCCTGAGCCGCAAGCCGGTCTTCGAGAACAGCGAGCGGGTGCGGATCGAGGTGCGGGACCGCTACCATTCCGAACGGGTGCTCTCGGTGCAGGAGAAGCTCCGTTACGCCGATTACACCATCGACTACAACGCCGGGACCCTGCTCTTCAAGGAGCCGATCCCGTCGCTGGACGGGAACCTGAACCCGGTCAGCATCGTGGTCAACTACCAGGGCCGGGGAGGAGGCGCCGAGCGTTACCTCTACGGCGGCAGGGCGCTCCTCAAGGGGGAGGGCGGCTCGTATTTCGGGGGGACCGCGGTGGTGGAGGAGGGGGCGCTCCAGGCGACAACCCTGTATGGCCTGGACGCCGGGGTGAAGCTTGGCGAGCGAGTCACCCTGAAGGGAGAGGGGGCGTTGAGCGACACCCCGGAGCGGGGGAGGGGGAGCGCCTGGAAGGGGGAGCTGGCCCTGCGCCCGCTCGACACCCTTAGCCTGGGCGCCTACTACCGAAAGGTCGAGGCCGATTTTGTCAACAGCTCGATGACCGGAGCCGAGACCGGGACCGAGAAGTACGGCGGACGGCTCGACTACCGGGGCCTGGCGAAAACGCTGCTGTTCGCCGAGAGCTTCGTGCAGAAGGATGCCGTCCAGGGGAGCACCCTGTTCGGAAACCAGGCCGGCTTCACCAGGAAATTTTCCCTCCTGGAGGGGGAGGGGGGCTTCAAGAGGGTGACGGAGGAAATGGGAGGAGCTGAGGGGCATTCCGATATCCTCTACGCGGGGGTGAAGGGGGCGCTAACCGCCAGGCTGGACGCGACCCTAAGGCGCGATCAGCTGCTGGCCCCCTCAAGCGTAAGCGAGTACCAGAGCAGGACCTTCCTGAGGCTGGACTACCGGGTCAGCGACGCCACCCGGGCCTTTGTCACCGAGGAAATCCAGGAAGGTTCCCCGCTGGTCCGGCAGGCGACCCTGTTCGGCCTTGAGAGCAGGCTTTCCGAGCGGATGCGCCTTGCCGCGGGGTACCGGGTCTCCAACGGCTCTGCTGGTTCGGCCGAACAGACCAGTCTCGATCTCAACACGAAGCTCGTAGAGCGGGACCGCTTCACCCTCGACTCCCGCAGCGGCTACCAGCTGGAAAACGCCCTCTCCGGGAAGCGGGGGCAGGCGGTGCTCGGTCTCAACAGCCGCCTGGAGGCGGCGCGCGGGGTATTTCTTAATTCCAGCCTGGAGCGGGTGCAGACGGTCCAGGGAAGCGGCGGGACCCGCACCGCCTTCACCCTGGCGGGGGAGTACCTGCGCCAGAAGGACCTGAAGCTGACCGGCCGCTACGAGATCAGGTCGGGACCTGGCGAGACCGCCTCCCTGTACGGCGCGGGCGCCGCCTACAAGGTGAGCGGCTGGCTCACTTGGCTTGGAAAGGCGACCCTTTGGGATCGGGACGCCGACGCGGGGCACGACCAGCTGCTGGACGGCTACCTCGGGGGCTCGTTCCGCCCGCTGGCGGGGCATCCGCTGCAGCGCCTTGCCCTGGCGCGCTACAAGGAGGAGCAGCAGGGGAGCGTGCCCGGCTCGGACCGGAACCGGAGCGTGGTCCTCTCCGCGGAGCCGACCTATCGGGTGGCCAGGAACTGGAGCGTCCAGGGGAAGTACGCCGGGAAAAGAAGCTGGGTGGAGGACGCCGCCGGCAGGGGGTACCGGGCCTACAGCGACCTCTTCTTGGCCGGGGTGAGCTACGACCTCGCCGAGCGCTGGGAGCTTTCCTGCTACCTGAAACTCATGAACCAGTACGACACGGGAGAGCACAGCTTCGGGAGTGTCGCGGCGGCGGGGTACCGGGTGCACAAAAACGTGGTGCTGAGCGTCGGCTACAACTATGCCCGGCTGGACGACCGGGACCTGACTGGAGAGAGCTTCCAGGGGCGGGGCCCCTTCTTCGGGGTGAAGGTGAAGTTCGACGAGGAGATGTTCGCTCTGACCGGGGCACGGGTGGTGCAGCTCCCCTCCCCAGTTCCCAGGGCCCAGCCGGTGGCGCAAACGCCGAGCTTGCCGGAGACGCCCGCAGCTCCGAGAGCGTCGGAAACGCCGCTGGTCCCGGCGCTCCTGGTGGCGGCCGCGCGGCTGGACCAGCCGCTGCGGCTCTCAGGAAGCGCCGAGCTTTTCACCCTGCTGATAAACGGAGAGCCGGCGCGGCTCCCCTCCACGGCGGTGACCGTGAGCCGGGAACGGCTGAGCGGTTCGGTCGAGTTGAGCGGCGGCAGGCTCAAAAGGGCGCTACGCTTTCTGACCAGCGTGGCGAGGCCCGAGCTGGTGAAACTCTGGTCCCTGAGCATCAGCAACGCCGCGGGGGAACCGGTGCGGGTCATCAAGGGGACCGGAGCGCCGCTCACAGGCCTAAGCTGGGAGGGGGAGACCGACGGCGCCCGTCTCGCCCCGGGCGGGGTTTACCAGTACCGGCTCGAGGTCAGCTACCGGGACGGCTCGGTGGTCGGCAGCGCCCCCGAGCTGTTCGGGGTGAACCGTCAGGACGCGACCCTGCTTACCCTTTCCGGGGGGGCCTTCGTCTTCAATTCGGCGCGGCTCACCGGGGAGGCCAAGCGTCTTTTGCTGGGGGCGGCTGACCTGCTCCGTGCCCATCCGGAGGAAAAGGCGGTCATCGAGGGGCATACCGACGGCATCGGGACGCCGGGGTACAACATCGCTCTCTCCAAGAGGAGGTGCGACGCGGCCGCGGATTACCTGGCGCGCCAGGGAGGCATCCCGGCCGCGCGGCTGGTTCGGCGCTGGTACGGGAAGTCCCGACCGGTGGCGGACAACCGCACCCCGGACGGCAGAAGGCTGAACCGGCGCGTGGAACTGAAGGCCGATTTCCGGGAGTCGGTCCCGGTCTCCCCGGGCGACAGGTACCGGGGCACACCCTTCGTCGTCATCAACGATCTTCCGGTACCGGTGGACCCGCTCGGGCGTTTCGAGACGTCGGTCGCGGCGGATTCCCGGAGTCTCAGGGTGCGGATGGGGGACTCCCTTGGCAGGAGCCTCGCCACGGAGATCACGGTGCCGGAGCTGAAGCTTGCCGAGCCGGGAGCCTCCCAGTTGGTGCGCTACGGGGGCGCCAGCGGCGGCGTGCGGGTGGACGAGCTCGGCGCGGGCATCTGCAGGCTTTCGGGCGGGACCGATCCGGCCAACACTCTTGAGGTGGATGGGAGCCCGGTCGCCCTGGACGCCGCCGGCCACTTCGCCCTGGAGCTGCCGCTCAAGGCCGGTGAGCAGACCATCGGCATGGTGCTGCGGGGCGACGGTTGCTCGAAACTGATGAACCTGCGGGTCCGCGCCACGGCGCGGGGGGCGTCGCCGGGAGGCCCGCGTTAATCGGAGGATCACGGGCGAGGACTGGACCAGGATTGAGAGGCTTGAGAGGCTTGAGCAGGAATGAGCAGGAATGAGCAGGAATGAGCAGGAATGAGCAGGAATATGGTGATCGGCTATCCCTGAATGGCGACCAGTCCCGCCCTGCCGGGAAGCTCCCCCATGGCGAGGGTGGCGTCGGGAGCGGTTTCCCGATAAGCTCGGGCCGCCTCGCCCAGGGTGACGAAGCGTGCCCCGGCACCCTGCAGCCGCCCCAGGAGCTCGATGAAGCAATCCGCCATCACCCCTCCCTCCATCTCGGCGTGGATGGTGTGGACGTTCAGGCCGTCCTTGAGGCGGGAAAAGTAAAAGTCGTTGATATTGTGGACATCGATGCCGTCCGTGCCGAGGATCTCGTCCATGGTGGGCCAGGTGCTCGGCAACTGCAGGGTGGCGCAGCGCTTTCCCGCGAAAACCGGGTAGAAGGGGGCGTATCCCCTCCCGTCGCTTGAATAGTCGAGATGCATCGAGTCCTGCAGCTCAAGCGACGCGGCCGAGACGGTCCAGCCGGGCGCCGCCGTGGTTTTCGGGCTCTCCCCCATGATGCGCTGGTAAAGTCCGGCGGCGCGGGCAAGTTCCGCCGCCACCTCGCCCATGGTCATGCGCGGCAGATAGTCGTGCCAGCGGACGTGATCCCAGCAGTGGACCCCGGTTTCGTGCCCCCGGGCCGCAGTCTCCCTCAGTACCTCCGGGAACGAGGAGGCGATTTGCGGAGCCGGCAGCAGAGTGCCGTAGAGCATGGTCCTGATGCCGTAGACCCCGGGCGCTCCGGTGCGGAGCATCTTCTGCAGGAATCCCTTCCGGGTGAAGATGCGGCGGATCGCCTTGCCGGAGTTGTCCGGTCCCATGGAGAAGTAGAAGGTCCCCTTGATGCCGGCGCGCTCCATGATGTCAAGCAGACGCGGCACCCCGTCCCGGGTGCCGGCATAGGTGTCCACGTCCACCTTGAGGGCGACGACGGAGCCGTTGCCCATTGACGATGGGGATTGCAGAGGCGACTCGTGTTCACTGTTAGCAATGCTTTCGTTTTTCAGATTCAGACCCCTGACTTCAACTACTGGTTCCCGGGCAACTGCTTGGGAACCAGTAGTTGTTTTGGTTGTCATTGTTAATCAGTCCGATGCCAATTGATTTACAGCAGGTGCTCTATTTTCTCGCGCTGCTCGATGAGGTAGAAGTCGAGGGTCTTCCTGAGCGCTTCGTCTATGCCGGTCTTGGGCTCCCATCCCAGCTTGTTCTTCGCGTTCTGGACCGAGGGAACCCGGGTCAGCATGTCCTGGTACCCCTTGCCGTAGAAGGCGTCCGAGGTGGTTTCCGCTATGACGCAGTTCTCGGCCTTTTCGGCGTAGTCCGGATACTCCTTTACCATGTCGCGCAGTTTCAGGGCGAGCTCCTTGACGGAGAGGTCGTTCACCGGGTTTCCTATGTTGAAGATGCCGCTGTCGGCGCAGCCGTTCTTGTTCTCGATGATCTTCATCAGGCAGTCGATGCCGTCGTCGATGTAGGTGAAGGAGCGGCGCTGGTTGCCGCCGTCGACCAGGGAGATCTGTTCTCCGGCCAGGATGTTGTAGAGGAACTGGGTCAGCACCCGGGAGCTCCCCTCCTTGGCGGTGGAGATGGAGTCAAGCTTGGGTCCGATCCAGTTGAAGGGGCGGATCAGGCTGTACTGCAGTCCCTCGTGCTCGCCGTAGGCGTAGATGACCCGGTCCAGCATCTGCTTGGCGCAGGAGTAGATCCAGCGCTCCTTGTTGATCGGGCCGAGCATGAGCGGCGAGCTCTCCTCGTCGAATTCCTTGTCCGGGCTCATGCCGTACACCTCGGAGGTGGAGGGGAAGATCACCCTCTTCTTGTACTTGGCGCAGAGGCGGATGATCTTCAGGTTCTCCTCGAAGTCGAGCTCGAAGACGCGCAGCGGATCCTTGACGTAGGTGACCGGCGTGGCGATCGCCACCAGGGGGAGCACCACATCGCATTTCTTGATGTTGTACTCGATCCACTCCTTGTTGATGGTGATATCCCCCTCGAGGAAATTGAAACGGGGGTGGCCGATGGAGTGCTCGAGCTTGTCGCAGCTCATGTCCAGGCCGTGAACCTCCCACTGGGTCGTGTCGAGGATCCTTTTGGTTAAGGCATTGCCGATGAAGCCGTTGACGCCGAGAATCAGTACTTTCATGTCATCTCCGATTGTGTGTGGTTTATCCGCCTCGCACCGGGGCAGGCCGGCGGAAACAGGTTGGGGCGCCCGGGGCGGTCTGGCTGCGACTGACTCCCGGGGCTTGCCTTCAGTCATTCATGATGTTAGGTGCGCGGGTCGGAAAAGCTCTCCCCGGTGAGATCGCTACACCCCGCGTAGGCGGCGGCTTCCTGCTCCTTATTTTCCTCTTCCTGCAGGCATCGAATCTCCAAAAGACCCGACCCGGTCCCCACCAGAAACGGGGAGAGGTTCACGATCTTCCCGGGCTCACCCGCGCCGTCAACGGGGAGGGCGCTCCAGATGACGATCTTCTTGCCGTCCAGATGGCTGAAGGCGCCGGGGTAGGGGTGGGTGACCCCGCGGACCAGGTTGTAGATCTCGAGCGCGCTCCTTTGCCAATCGATCCGGCCGTCGGCGGGTCTCCTCCCTCCGAAGTAGCTCCCCCGGGAGAGGTCCATCGGAATGCGGGGGGCGCGCCCCTCGATGAGCGGCGCGAAGGAGCGCGAGAGCACGGTGACGGCCGCCTGGGTCACCTTGTTGAAGACGTCCAGGGCGGTATCGGTGAAGCTGATGGCGACCTTCTCCTGGTCCACGATGTCGCCGGCGTCCGGTTTCTCCACCATGTAGTGCAGGGTGGCGCCGGTCTCGCTCTCGCCGTTTATCACCGCCCAGTTCACCGGCACGCGCCCGCGGTACTTCGGCAGGTAGGAGCCGTGCAGGTTGAGGCTGCCGAGCTCCGGTATCTCCAGCACCTCTTCCCGTATCATGTTCCGGTAGTAGAAGGAGAGCAGCAGGTCGGGGGCGAGCTCCCTCAAAAGCGACACGTTTTCCCTCAGGTTGATGTCCGAGGTCATCACCGGGATTCCCTGCCTCTCCGCGAGTTCCTTGACCGAGGCGAACCAGATCTCCTCGCTCGGGGAGTCGTCGTGGGTGAAGACGAGCGCGATGTCGGCGTCCTGGCGGATCAGCTCCTCCAGGCAACGGTAGCCGACGTTGTGGTAAGCGCAGACCACGATGCTCTGTTTTTTGTTCAAGGTCACCTCTGGTGGTATTTATGTATTCTCTGAGCCTGTCCGCCCTAGCGGCCCTGCTCCTTGAAACCGTGCACCCTTCTCACCACGTAGCGCGGCCGCTTGCGCACCTCCTGGTAGATCCTGCCGACGTACTCGCCGACCAGGCCGATGCCGAAGATGACGATGCCGATGAAGATGAAGAGGATGGCGAACAGGGTGAAGACCCCTTCCACCTCGGCGCCTATGATGAAGCGCCGGATCATCAGGAACAGGGCGAAGCCGAGGGAGATCAAGGAGGTGAAAATGCCGAACAGGGCGAAGAGCTGCAGCGGCACCACGGAGAACCCGGTCATCAGGTCGAAGTTCAGGCGGATCAGCCGGTACAGGGAGTACTTGCTTTCCCCTTCGCCGCGCTCGGCGTGGGCCACCTCGATCTCGGTCGGGTTGGCGGCGAAGGTCTGGGCCAGAGCCGGGATGAAGGTGGTGGTCTCCTGGCAGTGGTTGATGTTGTCGATCACGTCGCGGTGGTAGGCGCGCAGCATGCAGCCGTAGTCGCTCATCCGCATCCCGGTCATCTTGTTGGTGGTGATGTTCACGATCCGGGAGGCGGCCTTGCGGAAGATGGTGTCCTGCCTCTTGATCCGGATGGTGCCGACCACGTCGTGCCCCTTCTCGATCTCGGCCACCAGGCGCGGGATCTCCTCGGGCGGGTTCTGCAGGTCCGCATCCAGTGTGATGACGATCTCGCCCCGGCTTCTCTCGAAGGCCGCCAGGATCGCCATGTGCTGGCCGAAGTTGCCGTTGAACTCGATCAGGCGCAGCTCCGGAACGCTCGGGATCATCCCCTTCAGGATGGCCAGGGTGCGGTCCTGGGAACCGTCGTCGGTGAAGATGATCTCGAACGGCCTGCCGAGCCCGCGCAGGACCGGGAGCAGTCTCCCCATGAGCGGGGCGAGGTTCCCCTCCTCGTTGTAGGCCGGGACGACGATCGTTACATAGGGCTTTTCCATGGCGTCTACCAAGATATTCTGCTCCTTCAAGCGCGCGGTTTTTCTAAAATCGCTACCGTTTGTTGCGGGCGAGCACGGTCTTCACCGCCGCCACCACGTCCCGCGCGTCGTCCAGGGTCATCAGTGGGAAGAGCGGCAGCGACAGGATCCGCTCGGAGGCGTAGTCGGCGTTGGGGAGAGTCCCCGGGGCTAGCCCAAGGGTGTCCCGGAAATAGGGATGATGGTGGATCGCCTTGAAGTGGAGCCCGGTCCCGATGTTCTCTCCCTTCAGCTGGGCCATGAAGCCGTCCCGGTCCACGGAGAGCGCCTCGATCCGGACCAGCGGGGTGTAGAGGTGCCAGGCGTGGCGGTGCTGGTAGGGGACCGGCTTCGGAGTCACCAGTTCGGGGACCTCGCTGAACGCCTCGTTGTAGAAGTCGGCCAAAAGGGTCCGCTTCTCGATGAAGCCGTCCAGCTTCTGGAGCTGGTGCAGCCCGAGAGCCGCCTGCAGGTCCATCATGTTGTACTTGAAACCGGGCATGACGATGTCGTAGTTGGGGGTGCCACTCGCCTCGTAGCGCTTCCAGGCCTCCCGGTTCATGCCGTGGAACTTCATCAGCGAGATTTCCTCGGCGATCCGCTCGTCGCCGGTGGCGACCATGCCTCCCTCCCCCGTGGTGATGTTCTTGATGGGATGGAAGGAAAAGACCGAAACGCTCGGGAGGGAGCCGATGCGCGCCCCCTTGTACTCGGTCCCGATCGCGTGCGCCGCGTCCTCCACCACGGCCAGGCCGAACTCCCGGGCGATGGCGAAGATCTCGTCCATGTCGCAGGGCTGACCCGCGAAATGAACCGGAATGATGGCGCGGGTGCGGGGGGTGATTTTCTTGCGGATCTCGCGAACGTCTATGTTCAGGGTCCCGGGTTCGATGTCGGCGAGTATCGGCGTGCCGCCCCCCTGTATGATCATGCTGACCGTGGCGGCGAAGGTCATCGGGGTGGTGATCACCTCATCGCCCGGCTTGAGATGGAGGGCGAGCATGGTCAGGTGCAGGCCGGCCGTGGCCGAGGAGAGCGGCACCGCGAAGGGGGCACCCACGTACTGCTTGAAGGCCTCCTCGAACCGCTTCACCTTCGGACCGGTGGTGATCCAGCCGCTCTTCAGGGAATCGACCACTTCGTTGATCTCTTCATCGCCTATGGTGGGTATGGAAAAGGGGAGAAACGTTGCTCGCATGGCAGCCTCCAGCTCATTGAACATCAATCTGGCAATATCGCATGAACAATCATCATGGTCAAACAATTTCCTGAAGCGCGGTTTAAGGTTAAGGTTAAGATCTCAACCTTGACCTGCGAGCGGAGCGAACGAAAACCTCAACCTGCTACTTGCTTCTCCCGCCTGATCAGGTCGAAGCGGCCGGCGCCGGGAAGCCCGGTCAGGACCACCCTCTGGTTCGGGTGGGCCACCTGAACCGGCTGCCCGCTTTCGTCCTGCATCTGGGTCAGGGTGAAGCTGGAGAAACTGGAACCCTGGCCGATCAGCTCCAGCCGGTCCCCCAGCTGCATCCGGTTACGGACGGCGACCAAGGTGGCTCCGGAGCCCGCTTCACCCTCCACCACCGCCACGAACTCGAAGTTCCTGACGTAACTCGACCAGTATTCGTGGTCCAGCTCCCGGGGCTTGCCGAACAGAAAGCCGGTGGTGTAACCGCGGTGACTCACCTTGGCGAGCTCCTCCAGCCACTCCGGCTTGAGACGGTACCCGGCCGGGTCCTCGCAGTAGCTGTCCAGCGCCGCCCGGTAGATCCGGGTCACGCTGGCCGCGTAGTAGATCCCCTTCATCCTCCCCTCGATCTTCAGGGAACTGACGCCGCTTTGCACCAGTTCCGGGATATGCTCGATTAGGCAGAGATCCTTGGAGTTGAAGATGTAGCTTCCGCCGTCGTCCTCCTGAATGGGAAAATACTCCCCGGGGCGACTCTCCTCGACGATGGCGTAGTTCCAGCGGCAGGGCTGGGTGCATTCTCCCTTGTTGGCGTCCCTCCCGGTCATGGCGCTGGAGAGCAGGCAGCGCCCCGAGTAGGAGATGCACATGGCGCCGTGCACGAAGACCTCAAGTTCCAGGTCGCAGTTGAGGGCGGTTTCGCGTATTTCCGCAAGCGGCATCTCCCGTGCCAGGTTCACCCTTTTGACTCCCTGGGACTGCCAGAACCGGGCGCTGCGCCAGTTGGTGGTGTTGGCCTGGGTGGAAAGGTGGATCTCGCGCTCGGGGGAGATCTCCCGGATCAGCGCGATCACGCCGGGGTCCGCCGCGATGTAGGCGTCCAGCCCGATAGCCGCGATCTCCCGGAGATAATCCTCCAGTGCCGCGATGCCGTCATTGCCGGGAAAGGCGTTCAGGGTCAGGTAGACCTTCACCCTGCGCTCGTGGGCGTACGCCACCGCCTCGCGGAGTTCCTCAATGGTGAAATTGTCCGCCAGGTTTCGGAGGCCGAAGGCCTTTCCCCCCAGGTAGACGGCGTCCGCGCCGTAGCGGATGGCGACCTTGAGCTTTTCCATGTTCCCGGCCGGTGCCAGGAGTTCGGGTTTCTTCACGTTGTTTTTCGACCTCATAGGGATGCTGCTGCCTGAATTGGGCTGGAACCGCCGCTGCCGGTCGCGGCGATTCCACGGTCCCGACCCCCGGTTCTTTCTTCAAGGCGGGACGGTAGCATACAACGACTGCGGATTGAACCCCCAAAGGGCGCTTTCCCCTTGACATTGACAGTCAAAAAGCTTTAATTGTGATAAATTTTTTTCCCGGAGTGGGGCTTCTGCGCAGGTTTTGGCCGCTTTCAGGCCCCTTTGCCGGGATTTTCGTCACAGTCGTACCTTCCGCCGCCCCGTTTCGAGACTTCTTGCTCATGCGCCTGCAGGCCCGGTTCAAGCCCGCGCAAGTGCCGAAAACGTCGCCTGGAAGCACACACCCCAACCCGGACCGATGCCGGGGCGAGGGAAAGGCTCGGGGCGCCCGTAACCCCCAAGAGGAGCATATGAAAAAGCCCGTCTGCTTAGCACTGCTTTTTATCTGTCTGTCGGGCTCCGGCGCCCTGGCAGCTCCCGGGGACGAAGAGCCTACCATTTATACCATCGTCCAGGGGGACACCCTCTGGGGGCTCTCGAAGCGCTTCCTGAACGATCCCTATTACTGGCCGAACCTCTGGGCGGTGAACCAGACCATCGGTAATCCGCACTTCATCTATCCGGGGCAGCGGGTCCGGGTCTACGGCGACAGGATCGAGATCGAGGAGATGCCGAAATCCGTCCCGGTCAAGACCGTCGGAGTGAAGGGACCCATCGAGGAAGAAACCGCCCAGACCAGGGTGTTCAGCGTCACCGGGGGGGAAGGGTTCCTCATGGAGAAAGACACGCCGCCGGCCGGGGTGATCGTCTCCACGCATCAGAACAGGGTGATCGTCGGCGAGGACGACATCGTCTACGCGGACATCGGCCGGGCAAACGGTGCCAACGTCGGGGATCGCTTCTCCATCTATAAGAAGATGGGGCCGGTCAGCCATCCGATCAGCAACGTGATCCTCGGGGACAGGGTGATGCCGCTCGGGGAGCTCCAGCTTTCCGAACTCGAGGAAAAGACCTCCAAGGCGATCATCACCAAGTCTTTTCAAGAGATAGGCGCCGGTTCGTTTCTGCTCCCCTACCGCGACAGGAAGGTGAAGGTACCGCTGAAGGCGGCTGACCGCGACCTGGTCGGCTATATAGTCGAGACCCAGACCGGCAATACCGCGCTCGCGGTCGGGGACGTGGTCTACCTCGACCTTGGCCGCGCCCACGGGCTCCAGGCCGGCAACCTGCTCTACATCGTGCGGGACGTCAAGCCGGACCAGCGCTACACCCTAGCCAAGATAGAGAAGCTTCCCGTCGAGGTGCTGGGCGCCCTGGTCGTGGTCGACACCGGACACAACAGCTCCACCGCCGTTATCGTGAAGAGCGTCGACACGGTGTACCGGGGAGACCGGGTGGAGCTTAAAAAAAACAGGTAGCCCGGACGCGGGGGGTAACCCCATGGAACACTACTACTGGTTTGCCCTGAAGTCCGTTCCGCTGATCGGAAACGTCACCTTCCTGCGCCTGCTCGCCCATTTCGGGACCCCTGAGAGGGCGCTTGCCGCTACGGCGCGGGAGCTCTCCAATGTGAAGGGGGTGAGCGGTGCCGCAGCGGCGTCCCTTTTGAGCCATGATGGCAATCCCTTCGCCCAGGCCGAGTGCGCCAGACTCGCCCAGGCGGGCGCTGTCGTCGTGGACATTCTATCGGAGTGCTACCCGAAGCTTCTGATGGAGATACCCGATCCTCCCCCCTACCTCTACCTGGCGGGGGAGCTGAAGGGGAACGAACCCGCCGTGGCCATTGTCGGCTCCCGGCGCGCTTCCCAGTACGGCCTCTGCACGGCAACCCGCCTGGCGCGGGACCTGGCGGCAAGCGGGGTGACGGTGGTTTCCGGGATGGCGCGCGGCATCGACACTGCCGCCCACTGGGGCGCCGTGAAGCAGGGAGGGCGGAGCATCGCCGTGCTCGGCTGCGGCATAGACGTGGTCTACCCCCCGGAAAACGGAGCGCTCTTCCAGGCGGTGGCGGACAGCGGCGCACTGGTCTCGGAGTTTCCCATGGGGACCGCTCCGCTTGGCGAGAATTTTCCGCGGCGTAACCGCATCATCAGCGCCCTCTCGCGCGGGGTCGTGGTGGTGGAGGCGGGGGAGGGGAGCGGATCCCTCATCACCGCGCGCTATGCCCTGGAGCAGGGGCGCGAGGTGTTCGCCGTGCCGGGCAACGTGAACAGCAGCGGAAGCCGCGGCGCCAACGGCCTGATCAAGGAAGGGGCCAAGCTCGTGGAGCGGGTGGAGGATATCCTGGAGGAACTCTCCTTGGCGCCTCTTGAGCCGACGGGAAACCCTGGCCCCCCCTCCTTTTCGCTCACCCCGCAGGAGGTGGAGCTCTACGCCCTGCTCAGCCGGGGGGCGCTGCAGATTGACGACATCATCGTGCAGAGCGCATTGACAGCCGGCGAGGTTTCCGCTACGTTACTCCGCTTGGAGCTGAAGGGGGCCATCATGCAACTCCCCGGAAAGCATTTCGCCGTTGTCTGAAAACGAAGTATTGCCGTTTTCTCCCAATCAACCCACAGCCAAAGAGCTGAAAAGCCTCATACACAATACCCAACTCAGGTGGTCATATGTCTCAGCATCTCGTCATAGTAGAATCTCCCGCCAAGGCGAAGACGATAGAAAAGTTTCTCGGCCCGGGCTACAAGGTCCTGGCATCCTTCGGCCACGTCCGCGCGCTTCCCAGCAAGCAGGGGTCGGTGGACATAGAGCACGATTTCGAGCCCAAGTACGCGGTGCTTCCGGAGAGCAAGAAGCATCTCGACGCCATCAAGAAGGAGATGAAGGGGATCACCTCGCTGCTCCTCGCGACTGACCCCGACCGTGAAGGTGAGGCAATCTCCTGGCATCTGCTGGCGGCGCTCGGCCTCGACGGCAAGAAGAAGCCACCCTTCGAGATCAGAAGGGTGGTCTTTCACGAGATCACCAAGGACGCCATCGTCCACGCGGTGGAAAACCCCCGCGACATCGCGCTCGATCTGGTGAACGCACAGCAGGCGCGCTCCGTCCTCGATTACCTGGTCGGCTTCACACTCTCTCCCTTCCTCTGGAAAAAGATCCGCTACGGCCTGTCGGCGGGCCGGGTGCAGTCTGTTGCGCTCCGGCTCCTCTGCGAGCGCGAGAAGGAGATCCTCGCCTTCCAAAACCAGGAGTACTGGACCATCGGCGCGAGGCTGGAGGCCCTGAAAAAACAGGGATTGACGGCCGGGCTTGTGGAGGGTGAAGGGAAGAAGCTCACCAAGTTCGACATACCCGACCTGGAGACGGCGTTTCGTATCTTCGCTCAGCTGGGGGGAAGGGAATTCCCGCGGCCCAAAAGCGTGCAGACCACGGATGCGCCTCCCTCGGAAGATCAGCCCTCCGGCGCCGACAACGCCCAGGAACCGCTGGTGGTGCAGGATCCCGTGGCGCCGCCGGTCTACCGGGTCGAGAAGGTCACCAAGAGCGAGCGCAAGCGCCAGCCCTCTCCCCCCTTCACCACCTCCACCCTGCAGCAGGAGGCGGCCAGGAAGCTCGGTTTTTCCGCCAAGAAGACCATGTCGACCGCCCAGAAACTCTACGAGGGGATCGACGTCGGCGAGGGTGCCGTGGGTCTCATCACCTACATGCGTACCGACTCCGTCGCCCTCTCCACCCTGGCGCTGGACGACGCGAAGGCGCTCATCACCTCGCTCTACGGTGCGGAGTTCGCCCTTGCCAAGCCCCGGATTTTCAAGAACAAATCCAAAAATGCCCAGGAGGCGCACGAGGCGGTGCGTCCCACCTATATATCCAAGACCCCGGTCGAGGTGAAAAAGTTCCTCTCCTCCGACCAGTTCAAGCTCTACGAACTGATCTGGAAACGGACCGTGGCCTGTCAGATGGCCGAGGCGCTCCTGGACCAGACCTCGGTCGACATCTCCGCCGGGACCGGCTTCCGTTTCCGGGTCGCGGGGACTGTGATCCGCTTCGCCGGATTCATGAAACTCTACATCGAAGGGGTGGACGACGAGGCCGAGGACAAGGAAAAAGAGGGGATGCTCCCGCCGCTTGCCGAAGGGGATATCCTGAGCCTGCAGGAACTTCTCCCCGAGCAGCACTTCACCCAGCCTCCGCCCCGCTACACCGAGGCGACCCTGGTGAAGACCCTGGAGGAGTACGGCATCGGTCGCCCCTCCACCTACGCCTCCATCATGAACACGCTGACCGAGCGCAAGTACGCCCGTCTGGACAAGAAGCGCTTTTTCCCGGAGGATGTCGGGATGGTGGTCTCCGATCTACTGACCAACCACTTCACCCAGTACGTGGATTACAATTTCACCTCCAACCTGGAGGATGAGTTGGACATGGTCTCCCGCGGGGAGAAGCAGTGGCGCCCGCTGCTCCAGGAGTTCTGGGCACCCTTCATCGAGCTCCTGAAGGTGAAGGAGGCGGAGGTGAACAAGTCCGACATTACGACCGAGGCGACCGACGAGATCTGCCCCGAGTGCGGCAAACCGCTGGTGGTGAAGTTAGGGAAGTTCGGCAAGTTCTTCGCCTGCACCGGATACCCGGAATGCCGCTACATCCGGCCCCTGGACAAGGAGGCGGGCGAGGTGGTCGAGCCAGTCCTCTCCGAGGAGCTCTGCGAGAAGTGCGGCAGCCAGATGCTGATCAAGGACGGCCGTTTCGGCAAGTACCTGGCCTGCTCCGCCTATCCCAACTGCAAGAACATCCAGCCCCTGGTGAAGCCGAAGTCGACCGGAATCACCTGCGTCGAGTGCGGCAAGGGGGAGCTCATCGAGAAGAAGTCCCGCTTTGGCAAGCTGTTTTACTCCTGCAACCGTTACCCCGAGTGCAAGTTCGCCCTCTGGGACCTGCCGGTGCAACAGCCCTGTCCCAAGTGCGGTTTTCCCCTGCTGGTTAAAAAGGTGTACAAGCGCGAGGGGGAGTTCCTCAAGTGCCCCAAGGAAGGGTGCGACTACAAGAGCAACGCCTAAGCCGCATCAGGCGGTCTATTTGCATTTCTGCTACGCGGGGTCTCGGGACCCCGCTTTTATTTGACTGGGTCGTTTTGGGGACGAATGATTATTCGTCCCTAGGACAACAGGAACAATCGGAGAAACGATGACGGAGATGGTAACGGTGATAGGAGGCGGGCTGGCCGGATGCGAGGCTGCCTGGCAGGTGGCCAGCAGCGGAGTCCGGGTGAGGCTTCTGGAGATGAAGCCTGTCGTGTTCAGCGAAGCGCACCAGATGCCGGGGTTAAGCGAGCTGGTCTGCTCCAACTCGCTCCGGGGGGATTCCCTGGAGAACGCGGTGGGGCTTCTGAAGGAGGAGCTGAGGAGGCTCGGCACGCTCTTCATGGAGGGAGCCGAAGCGACCAAGGTGCCGGCTGGCGGCGCCCTCGCCGTCGACCGCGGGCTCTTTTCGGACTACGTGACCGCCCGGATCGAGAGCCATCCCCTGATCGAGGTGGTGCGCGGCGAGGTGACCGAGATCCCGACCGAAGGGATCGTGGTGATCGCCTCGGGCCCGCTCACCAGCGGTCCGCTGGCGGCCGCCATCGGCGGATTGGTGGGGGAATACCTCTACTTCTACGACGCCATCGCCCCCATCGTCGCCGCCGACTCCATCGATTGCTCCAAGGCCTTTCGCGCCTCGCGCTACGGCAAGGGGGAGGGGGATGATTACCTGAACTGCCCCATGGACGAGGAGCAGTACCACGCTTTCGTCACGGAACTTTTTAACGCCGAGAAGGTGGAACCGAAGAGTTTCGAAAAGGTGGTGCACTTCGAGGGGTGCATGCCGATTGAGGAGATGGCGAGCCGCGGGCCGGAGACGCTGCGCTTTGGACCGATGAAGCCGGTGGGACTGGTCGACCCTAGGGTCGGTGTCGAGCCGTACGCGGTGATTCAGCTGCGCCAGGAGAACCGTGAGGCGACCATGTACAACCTGGTCGGCTTTCAGACCAAACTCACCTGGCCGGAACAGAAGAGGATCTTCCGCTTGATCCCAGGGCTTGAGCAGGCGGAGTTCGTGCGCCTTGGCTCCATGCACCGCAATACCTTCATCAACGCGCCGCGCCTGCTGGACGCGACCTGCCAGCTGAAAAGCGATCCCAGGATTCTTTTCGCCGGGCAGATCACCGGGGTCGAGGGGTATGTGGAATCCGCCTCCAGCGGCTTCCTGGCCGGGGTGAACGCCGCCCGCCTCGCCAAGGGGGAGCCGTTGACGGTCCCGCCTCCCGAGACGGCGATCGGTGCGCTCGCGGCCCACATCACCAATACCGAGGCCTCCCATTTTCAGCCGATGAACGTGAACTACGGCCTCTTCCCGGCACTCCCCGGCCGGGTCAAGAAGAAGGAAAAACGTGGGCTGTTGGCGCAGCGAGGCCTGGCGGCACTGGAGAACTGGCTCTCTCCAGTGCAGGTTGAGGTTAAGGTTGAGGAAAACCTCCTCATCTCAACCTGATCTTAGAGAAGAGCACACGGAGTTACCTGAACGCGAGGGCGGTGCAAGCAAAAGTTTGGAAAAAGCCTATTCTCAACCTTAACCTCAACCTTAACCTGGTTTTTTACCATGCGATCTGACAAGGAAAATCAGGAGATATCCGTTCTGGGGCGCCTTTTTTCCCTGGAGGCGCTGGTCCTCCTGATGGGGGTGGTCTCACTGGTCTACGGTCTGGCCACAGCCAGCCTGGCAAACATCGTAATCGGCGCGTCTGTGCTTGCCGTTGCCCTCCTTCTGGTGCGCAGCTGGCGTCGCTTGCGGCTCAAATAGCGTCTTTCATAGGGAGAACTGCAATGAACAGCATCTCGATCGTGCTCGCCTCGGCCTCGCCCAGGCGCAGCGAACTTCTGGAGTCAGCCGGAATCAAGTTTCGGGTGGCGCCCGCCGATATCTGCGAGGACCCCTTGCCGGACGAGGATCCGGTGGACCACGTGCTGCGGCTTGCCGAGGGGAAGGCGCGGGCGGCCGCGGCGGCGACCGAGGGCCGTTTTTTCCTGGGCGCCGACACCATCGTCCTTTGCGACGGCGAGATCATGGGGAAGCCGAAGGACCAGGCGGATGCCGAGCGGATGCTGAAGAAGCTCTCCGGCGTGCCGCACGAGGTTGTGACCGGTTTCGCCGTCTTCGACCGGGAGCGCAAGGGAGCCGTCTGCGAGGCGGTGCGAACCAAGGTCTACTTCAAGCAGCTGCGCGACGAGGAAATCTCCAGCTACATCGCGACCGGATGCCCCTTTGACAAGGCGGGAGCTTACGCCATCCAGGGGGGAGCCGCGCACATGGTGCAGAGGATCGACGGCTCCTACACCAACGTGGTCGGTCTCCCCTTGTGCGAGGTGGTGGAAACGCTCAGGCGGATGGGGGCCTTGGACTGAAGCAAGGAGGTTTAGGTGTCGATAGCGGAGAATCTCAAGCTGATACGTCAGCGGATCGACGATGCTGCCCGGCGGGCCGGGCGCGACCCCGCGAGCGTGCGACTGGTGGCGGTTTCCAAGACCAAGCCGGTTTCGGCCATCGTTGAAGCGCGCGACTCGGGGCAGCTGCTCTTCGGCGAGAACTACGTCCAGGAGCTGGTAGCCAAGGTGGCTGAACTCCCCGACGGGGTCAGCTGGCACTTCATCGGGGGGCTGCAGAGCAACAAGGTGCGCCAGATCGCGGGTTTGGTCGACCTGATACACTCCGTGGACCGGATCTCCCTCGCCCGGGAGATCGACCGCCAGTGGGGTGCGCTCGGCCGCTGCTGCGACGTTCTGATCCAGGTGAATATCTCCCGCGAGGCGACCAAGGGCGGGACCAGCAGCCAGGATCTGCTCGACCTGGTGACCGAGGCGGCTGGGCTTGCCCATCTGCGTATCAGGGGGCTCATGACCATGCCTCCCTTCTTCGACGATCCTGAGGCCGCGCGCCCCTACTTCCGGCGGCTTAGGGAACTGGCAGGCGAGGTCGAGGCGGCGGGGATCGCCGGGGTGGAGATGGCTGAACTCTCAATGGGGATGTCGGGCGATTTCGAGGCGGCGATCGCCGAGGGGGCCACCCTGGTCCGGGTCGGATCCGCCCTGTTCGGCGAGCGGGAGTACCACTGATGTCGCCGAAAACTATTTCACCTCTCAGGCGCCCCTTCGTCGGCGCGGGAGCCGCTCTCGGCGCGGCTCTCTCGGTCTGGTACCTCTACAGCAATTTCGGCAGGGTGACCCAGGTCCCGGACCCGGTCTGGACCCGTTTCGTCAACATCGCCCTGCTGATGTTCGTTTCCATCTACGCCGCCAACCTGCTGCGGCATCTGGTGGAACTGCTGTCAGGGAGAAAGGGTCACCACTGACCCCGAGCCTTGATCCGGGCGGGGACGGCGGTCAGGAAACCGGTGATTCGCTGGGCCAGCAGGGATTCGAGGGTAGCGAAGAAGAGCGAGGTCGCCGCGTAGATCGCCACCGCCGTCGCCAGCGAATCCGGTATCTCCATCCCGGGTGAGCTCTTCATCATCCAGATCAGCACCAGGGCGCCAATGCCGCACCCGAGGTGCCGCAGCAACCAATTATTCCGCTCCTTCAGAAGTTCCCGCAGTGACTCTAGCTCCTCCTCCCGATACAACTCCTCGGCCTCGCTAAAGTTGTGGTAGATTCTCGGCGTCATCACCATGGTCATGGTAAGGGTGATGGTCATCATCAAAGCGGTCATCATCGTCATGGCGTCTCCCCCTTGGCTATTCCGTTAGGCACACGCTTTCACAGCATAAAAAAGGCCCAAAGCCCTCTGCCGAGAAATTATCCCGGCCTAATGTTTATTAGGCTGTGATTCCGTATAGTTGATGGAAATGGGATTGCGGTTGCCTGGAGCGGCTGGCGGGACGGATAGCCGCTGTACGTCTTTTGAACGGGAACCGGGCCCGGTTCAGCGCAATGGCGTGACCTGCCGGCGGGTCATTTGCCCCGGCTGCCGCCTGGGCGAAACGAAGCCTCCTGCCTGGAGCTGGAAACCGCGCCGGGAATCCCTTTGGAAAAATTAAGTTGTAAGCCTGACCTGCTTCATGCTAACGCTTGTTGGTTACGAATTCAGCTTGACGGAGACGCTCCATGATCCATTTGTCCAATATCACCAAGCAGCACGGCTCCCAGGTACTTTTCCGCGAGGCGAGCTTTCAGATACTCCCCGGCACCAGGTCCGGCCTGGTCGGTCCCAACGGCGCGGGCAAGACCTCGCTCTTTCGGATCATCACCGGCGAGGAGGAGGTGGACTCGGGTGAGATCACCCTCGCCAAGAAGACCAGCATCGGATATTTCTCCCAGGACGTCGGCGACATGTCGGGGCGCTCGGCGCTTGACGAGGTGATGGCGGTATCGAGCGAGACGGTGCGGCTCGCCGGCGAGTTGAAGAGCATGGAGGAGAAAATGGGCCTCCCGATGTCGGACGCCGACATGGAGGGACTCCTGTCGCGCTACGGGGTCGCCATGGAGGAGTTCGAGCACCGGGGCGGCTACGACCTCGACTCGCGCGCGCAGGAGGTATTGACCGGCCTCGGCATCGGCCCGGACCGGTTTCATAACCCGGTGGAATCCTTCAGCGGCGGCTGGCGCATGCGC
>Ga0209125_1001033_pt1 | contig 29632 bp, 24 predicted proteins | sample BarGraIncub1131A_FD_184503 | JGI IMG/M metagenome (GOLD analysis project Ga0209125, IMG submission 184503) | Arctic peat soil microbial communities from Barrow, Alaska - Barrow Graham LP Incubations 11-31A (SPAdes) (version 2) | ecosystem: Environmental > Terrestrial > Soil > Wetlands > Peat... | reverse complement strand
AAGCCGATCTGGCAGATCGCCAGCGCCGAGGGATCCCTGCTGGTGAAACTCAACTCCGTGATGATTTTCCTGACGGTGCTCGCTCTCGGTGCTTCAGCCACCGCCGTCTCGACGAGCCTGATGGCCTCCATGGCTGAGCGCAGTCGTGAGATCGCACTCATGAAGGCGATGGGCGCCGACCGCTTCCAGATAAGCACGATCTTTATCGGGGAAACCCTGATCATCTCCCTGGCCGGCGGGGTGGTCGGCTACCTGCTCGGCGATCAGCTGGCGGAACTCATCAGCCGCACGGTCTTCAACTCCACCATAGTCTCTCCTCTCTGGCTCTTCCCAACCGCCATCATCTCGGCCTTTGTCGTTGCCATCGCCGGCAGCGTGGCGCCGCTGCGCCGTGCGCTCCTGATCGAGCCGGTACTGGTTTTGAAAGGATAATATGCACAGGCGTCGCTGGCTTTTCCAACTTGTGTTTCGCGCACTCGTCTATCGGCGGGGGCGCACCGTGCTTCTGCTCGCGGTGCTCGCCATGGCGTCGAGCCTTGCCACCGCGCTTGGCATAGTCTCATTCTCCATGGAGAAACGGGTTGCCGAAGAGGTGCGAAAATACGGGGCGAACCTGATCATCATCCCTGAGTCGGCCCGGCTTGATGTCGGAAGCGGGGGGCTCAATTTTGGGGTCATTGCGGAACCTGCCTACCTAATGCAGCGTGAAGTGGAGGAGGTCCTTGGCAGGAGCGGACTGAAGGCCGAGCGCTCCTTCCATCTGCGCGGTGCCCTGCACTGGAAGAATGCCGATCTCATGGTGGACGGGGTCAACTTCGCCGACATCCGCCGGCTTTTCCCCTGGTGGCAGCTCAAGGGTAATTGGCCCGGGGCCGGTGAAACGGTGGTCGGGCTTGACCTGGCGACCCGACTGGGGCTGAAGCTCGGTGATGTCATGGAGCTTGCCGGAAAGGCTCAGACCGTGCGACTGCGGATCTCAGGCATCGTCTCTTCCGGTGGCGAGGAGGACGGCCTGCTTTTTCTGGCGCTGCCGGAACTCCAGCAGGCGCTCGGACTGGACGGCCAACTGACCCTGGTTCGACTCATGGTGACCGCCGGCGGCGACAGCCTCAAAAAGAGTGCCGCTGCGCTTCAGGTGCTCCTCCCCGCGGCAAAGGTCAATGAAGTACGCCAGACCGCCCGTACCTCCGAGGGGCTGCTCGCCAAGGTCAAGCTGTTGATGATCATGGTGACGGCGGTGGTGCTGGTCTCCGCGGGAAGCAGCGTGGCCGGCACCATGAGCACGACGGTGCTGGAGAGAGGGAAGGAAATTGGTCTCATGAAGGCGATGGGGGGGACGCGCTGGGAGGTCATGCTGATTTTTTGTGGGGAGGCCGCTCTTCTGGGGGTACTGGGGGGGCTCGCCGGGTACCTGTTTGGCAGCGCCATAGCGCAGTTCATAACAAAAACGGTCTTTGCCGCACCTGCTGAGTTCATACCATGGATTGCCTGTATCTCGCTGGGGGTAAGTCTCTTCCTGGCACTCCTGGGGAGCGTCGGGCCGATGATTTCAGTGTTTAAACTGGATCCGGTCAGGAGCCTGCGCGGAGAATGATGCCGGGGGCTTTAAGCATGAATTTATTGAACCGTTTAGCCGCAAAAACGCACAAATGGGAAGTGTTGGATTTTAACCATGCAAATACGCGGAGTTGAACCATCAGACGACTGTTTTTATTGAGCATTTTGTGGGTATTTGTGGCAAGTGGATTTTTTCGGTTTTCCAGCATGAAAGGTTTACTCTATGGCAGTTGCAACTATTGAAACAAGCGGCCTCACCAGAAGTTACGGCGAGATCTGCGCTCTGAAGCCGATCGATCTCGTGGTCCCCGAGGGTGAGTGGCTCTCGGTCATGGGACATTCCGGCTCGGGCAAGAGTACCCTCATGAACCTGGTGGGCGGCCTGGACCGGCCCAGCGCGGGCGCCTTGCAGGTCGGAGGCGAAGACCTGCTGGGGCTTTCCGAGGACGGCCTGGCCCGTTTCCGTCGCGAGTTCGTCGGGATCATCTTCCAGCAGCACCACCTGGTCCCCTACCTGTCCGCCGTGGAGAACGTCATGCTGGCCCAGTACTTCCACAGCGTTCCCGACGAGGCCGAGGCGAAAACCGCGCTGGAGCGGGTGGGCCTTGGGCACCGCCTGAGGAACCGGCCGGGTGAGCTCTCGGGCGGGGAACAGCAGCGAGTCTGCATCGCCCGGGCCATCATTAACAGCCCGAAGCTGCTCCTGGGTGACGAGCCGACCGGGAACCTTGACCACAAGAGCACGGTGATGGTGCTGGAGCTCCTCAGGGAACTGCGGGCCGAGGAGAGATTCACCATCGTCATGGTAACCCACAACCAGGAAGTAGCCGCCTGGGGGGACCGGACCATTTACCTCGACGACGGGGTGCTGGTCCGCGAAGAACGGACGGGGGCCTGATGCTCGCGCTGAAGCTCATCCCCCAGTTGCTCTGCTGGGTCGGGATGGTCCTGGTCCTGCTGAGAGGGTTTTCCGGGCGCCGCCCGACGGTGGTGGCTGCCGCCTGTGCCGGTTTCTTGCTCGGATTGGCCGGGGCCCTGACCCTGCTCCGTTTCCTACCGGGGGAGTTCAGCTTCGGTTTGATCAGGGACCTGGTGGGAGGAGGTTTTCTCCTTGCCTGGGGAGTTTCCGTCGCGGCCATCTACCGCAGCACCGGTCGGGTCGTTTCGGCGACCTGGGGCGAGAGGCTCGCGCAACGTGCGCCTTTTGCCGGAGCGGGCACGCTTCTGGCCGGCATGGTCGCGGCCGCGGTCTGCGCCTGCAGGCTCCCGGGGGCCGAGGGGAAGCCCCTGACCTATCTCCTCCTTGCCCTGGCCGGCGCCGTCCTCGTTTTCGCGGCCCTGGCGCTGGAAAGGGTGTTGCCGGCTTCCTTCAAGGTCTCCCTCCCCGGTCTTCTGCTGCTCGTGGTCGCCCTGCTGCTCTTCGGATCTTCCTCCATCATCCGTCTCGACCTCTTTTCTCCCCTCACCATGAAGGTGATGAAGTTCACCCACGACTTCGTGCACCAGTTTTTCGAGTCGATGCTGATCCCGGACCACCTCTTCATCCGCCCCTATCTCTGGCAGTATATCGGCCTTCTTTTCGGCAAGGAGATCGGATTCTGGGGGGGGCTGGTGATCTGGTTCATCCCGGCTCTGCTGGTCCTTTTCGCCATCCAGTTCGAGAGGCTGCCCCAGGTCTCCCAGATACGCCAGGGGGCGGCGCGCCGCAAGGTGACCGCCGCCGCAATCAGGTCGCGCCGCTTCCGGCTGGTCGCGCCCGTGCTTGCCGCGGCTGTCCTTGCGGGAGCGGTCTATCAGAGCCGTTTTCCCAGCGTCGAGTACTGGGATCCCAAACCGGTGCTGATTACGGCGAGCCCGTCCGGGGAGATTTTCATCCCCAAAAAGGGGGTGGTCGACCTGGAGGATGGGCAGCTGCATAAATACCTCTTCAAGCAGGGGGGGAGGGAGGCGCGCTTTTTCGTGCTGATGACCCCGTCGGGGAAACTGACCGTGGACCTGGACGCCTGCGCCATCTGCAAGCCCGACGGGTACGGGCAGGTGGAGGGGATGGTGCTCTGCTACTACTGCAAGACCTACATTCCCTTGGATACCGTCGGCAAGCCGGGCGGCTGCAACCCCGTTCCCATTGCCTTCACGGAAAAGGAGGATGGCGTGCACCTCGACGGATTGACCCTCATCAACACTTGGAGCAACACCGTCCAGTCGAGCGCGCGGGTAAAGGAGGGTGGCAAGTGAGACGCCTGCTGGAAACGATCAGCGGGGTGCTTGGTTCCCGAGCCCTGCCACCCCTTGTCATCGGCTGCTTCCTGCTCCTCTACATCGGGATCGCCTTCGCCACCTACGATACCCTGGTGGTGCTGATGGAAATCGCCCGCACCAATGTCGTCTTGCTTGTCCTGCTCGCCCTGCTGCCGCTGAACCATCTGATTCGCCTGCTGCGGGAAACGGCCAGCCATCTCAAACTGCGCCGGGCGCTGCACGGCGCAACCGTCGGCGCAGATCCTGGGCTGTTCGATGAAACGGTCCCCTTGTCGGACGCCGCCTCGTTCGCCGGGCTGGAGGCGCGGCTTGTGGCCGAGGGGTACCGGACCCGCCGCCTGCCGGGCGCTCTTGCCGCCTGGCGGGGGGGCGGCAACTTCCCCGCGCGGATCTGCTGGCGTGTCGCCACTTGCCTCCTCTTCGCAGGTATCCTGATAAGTCTCACCACCAGGACCTCCACCAGGGGAGCAATCATCGAGGGAGAGCAACTCTCGGCCGCGTCGGGTGGGGGGAAGGTGGAGCGGGTCGTTCTGGCGGAATCCCGGGGCGCGATTCTGTCCAAGTCGCTCGCCATGGAGGTGGCCCCTCCGGACCGGGAAGCGAGGCGTGTCTTCGGGCTCTACCCGCCGTCGCTCTATCGGGGCGCTTTCGTCTACCCCCGTTACCTCGGAATCGGCCTTTTCGTCCGCTTTGCCGCCCCTGACCTGCCGGGAGGTTATGAGAAGCACTGCATACTGAATATCCACCCGGCGGGAAAAGAGGACAGCGCGCTAATTCCCGGTTCTCCTTACCGGCTCCTGCTGAGCCTGGAGCGTCCTGAGGACGGCAGCGATCCCTACAGGACAGGACGCATGAACTTCCTGTTCAAGCTGTTCAAGGGAAAGGATGTCCTTTTCGCGGGGAGCGCTCCGACGGGCGGGGAATTCGTACGTGACGGCTACCGGATCTCATTTCCCGATGCCAGACGTCTCGTGATTACCGATTTCATTAGGGATTACGGGGTGCTGCTGATCTGGACGGCGGCCCTTCTGTTTGTCATTGCACTGGGCCTCTGGTTGCCGGTACGGGTCTGCTTCCCCCGAAAGGAGATGCTCTTCCTGGTGGAGGCGGATGCCGCCCTGGCCTTCTCCCGCGCGGAGGGAGGGCGCAGAAGGCATGCGGGGGCGTTCCATGACGCTCTGGACTTAGTCGAGGCAAGGCGCGCCACGACCCCTTGAAATCATGGCTTTTTTGCCCTGCATTGTGCTAGCATGACGCTCCGGCCCGCATGGCCGGCAGGCGCGGGATCTGTGGCGACGGGTCAGTTGCCGTCCGCTGTGGGGCCGGGCCGGGCTTGTCGCGCATCTGAACCTTGGCAATTTCGCTGCCGAACTAGAATCGCTGAGAAATGAGGGAGGTCATATAATGATAGGGGAAATGCTTGTCCTTGTTGCGGGAATCATGTTGCTGATGGCGCAGCCGGCCTGCGCCGACGAACCTGGAGATTGCGACTCGAACTGCGGGAAAAAACTCCAGGAGTGCATCGCCGGCATTGACAAGCCCAACGATATCGAAGTGCAGCAGTTGAAACAGGAGTGCGCAAACCAGAACTCGGAATGCAGGCACTTCTGCGATGGCAGGGCCGAAGACCCGTATCGGGAAGAGAAGGAGAAGGCGGCCCGGGAACAGCAGGAAAAAGATCGGAATGGCGGGAAGCCATTGGAGTATCAGTTCAAATAACGGACGCGGCCGGACCCTGGTTGTTCTCCATCCCACAGCCTTGAGCAGGATGGCGCCGGGTCGTCTGACGCCGGCCGGCAAGGAGACGCCATAGGCTAAGATGACGCAACGGTTGGCGGGTAGCGCTGTAGAGAGCGCTATGGATCTGCAGCCGGAGGGATACATTCCCCCCGGCTGTTTTCATATCGGCCGCCAACCTTGATTGACTCCCTTCCTTCCACCTGGAATCGGTCACCTGGTTGAGCAACGTAAGAGACTCTTCAGCGCCCGGTTCTCATGCTCGTCCTCATCTGCCGCATCCGTACACCGGGAGCCCGGGAGTCCGGGAGGGCGCGCTTCCCGGTGCATCTAATGCCTTACCAGCGAATCCGGTTGCAGCTGAAGGGAGTGCTTCTATGAAGAAGGCGATTATTTGCGGCGTATCGGGCCAGGACGGTTCCTATTTGGCGCGCTTCTTATTGGATAAGGGGTATGCCGTTTATGGTACTTCCCGGGATGCGCAGATGTCCAATTTTTCGAATCTGCTGCAATTGGGCATACGTGATTCCGTTCAGCTGGAATCCATGGCGTTGAATGATTTCAGAAGCGTGCTGCAGACACTTTCCAAGATTAAACCGGATGAGGTGTACAACCTGGCGGGACAAAGCTCAGTCAGCCTGTCATTCCAGCAGCCCGTGGAAACGCTGGAAAGCATCAGCGTCGGCACGCTGAATCTCCTGGAATCGATACGATTCATCGATCTGCCCATACGAGTTTACAATGCCTGCTCAAGCGAGTGTTTTGGCACGACGGGAGGAACTGCCGCCGATGAGGACACGCCGTTTCGTCCCAGGAGTCCCTATGCCCTCGCCAAGGCGACCGCCTTTTGGGAGGTTGCCAACTATCGCGAGGCCTACGGACTCTACGCAAGTTCCGGGCTGCTCTTCAATCATGAATCCCCTCTGCGCCCGGAGCGATTCGTCACCCGCAAGATCATCAACGCGGCCTGCAGGATAGCCGCCGGCTCCAGCGAAAGGCTACGTCTGGGGGATATCTCCATCTATCGCGACTGGGGGTGGGCGCCCGAGTATGTGGAGGCAATGTGGCTCATGCTGCAGCAGACGGTTGCGGACGATTATGTCATCGCGACCGGTCGTACCCACAGCCTTGAGGAATTCGTCGCCGCGGCTTTTACCTGCGTGGGGCTCGACTGGCGTGATCACCTCGATTACGATGCGTCGCTGCTGCGCCCCACGGACCTCACCATGAGCAGGGGCAACCCGGCCAAGGCCCGGGATGTCCTGGGATGGGAAGCGCGATGCGGCATGGCTGACGTGGTGCGCTTGATGGTTGACGCTGAGAGGCAGAGGATGGGAAGCGCATGACGGGGGAGGCCAGCTCGTTCCGGATAGCGGTTGTCGGCCCCGTCTACCCCTACAAGGGTGGCATCGCCCATTATACCGGTCTTCTCGCCCGGCACCTAGCCCTGGCGCACGAGGTGAAGGTCTTCTCCTTTTCGCTGCAGTACCCCCGATTCATTTATCCGGGAGGGGAGCAGAAGGATTTCGCGGACGATTCCTTCAAGATCGACGGGACCAGCTATCTGCTCAATACCATAAACCCTTTTTCCTGGCTAAGGACCGTAGCGGCGGTCGTCCGCTTTGCGCCGGATCTGGTCATCATTCCCTGGTGGAACCCCTTTTTCGGGCCCGCCTTTTCCGCCATCGCCCTGCTCTCCAAGCTGTTCAGCCGTGCCAAGGTGCTGTTCCTCATCCATAACGTGCTCCCCCATGAACGTCTCCCGTTTGATCGCCTGATCACGGCGTTTACCCTGAACCGGGGCGATTTTTACATCGCCCAGTCCTGCGAAAACGAGGCCGCGCTGCTGGAGCTGCTGCGCGAACCGATCTATAGGAAGGTACTACTGCCGACCTACAGCGAATCCGGACCGGATGACCTGAGCCTGGAGCAGGCGAGGAGCTCCCTGTCGCTTCCCGAGGACAAAAAGGTCATCCTTTTCTTCGGATTCGTGCGCGAGTACAAGGGGCTCATCTACCTGATCGAGGCCCTGCCGGCGATTCGAGAACGGCTCCCAGATGCGATGCTCCTGGTGGTCGGGGATTTTCATCACGACAAGGAAAAGTACCTGCTGAGAATAGAGGAACTCGGTGTCGCCCCCATGGTGGAAATTCGGGACGGCTACATCCCGGACCGGGAGGTGGGGAAGTATTTCCGTGCCGCGGACCTGGTGGCACTCCCCTATGCGTCGGCTACCCAGAGCGGCATCGTGCAGATCGCCTTCGGGGCCGGCCGGCCGGTCGTGGTCACCTCGGTTGGGGGGTTGCCCGAGGTCGTCGAGGACGGCAGGACCGGCTTCGTCGTGCCGCCGAAAAACCCCGCTGCGCTCGCCGACGCAGTGGTGCGTTTTTTCGAGGAGGGGAGGGGGGCCGAATTTTCCGCCGCAATTGAGCAGGAACGGGAAAGGTTTTCCTGGAAGAGGATGGTGGAAACGATTGAGGAGCTCATGCGGGAGTAGGGGGGATGCACACAGGCCGCCCCAACTGCGCATTACTTGGGAATGGAGTTTATCGACGACGTTTGCTGCGGTATTGAAGAGGCTGCATTTATGATATTCCCGTGTTGCTAAAACGGGGAAGAGGTGATCCTTGAAACCCAAAACCGTTCCCATGAAATGTTCTGCAGACCGTCTCCCTGAATGCAAAACAAGACTCTTCGGGGGGAGTCCTGCCAAAGGCTCCATTGTGCTAATCTGTATGGCTCTAGTTGTCATCACCTTAGCCGTGTATATGCAGACGGGCAGCCACCAGTTTATAGGGTACGACGACGAATCCTACGTTAAAAATAATACCCATGTGGCAAGCGGCATAACTGGGCAAAACATTATTTGGGCCTTTACTTTCGTTGAAGAAGCCAATTGGCACCCAGTCACCTGGCTATCTCACATGGCGGACGTCCAGTTTTACGGAATGTATCCTCGTGGCCATCATCTCACCAATGTCGTCATTCATACTCTCTCCTCACTGCTCCTTTTGCTCCTGCTTTTCCGGGTTACCGGTTCCCTTTGGCAAAGCTCGTTTGTCGCCGCTTTGTTTGCGCTCCATCCTTTGCATGTGGAGTCCGTTGCCTGGGTGGCGGAACGCAAGGATGTCCTCAGTGCATTCTCCTGGTTCTTGACACTACTCTTCTATTCCGAATACGTCGCGAAGCAGAGAACTGCACTGTACATCCTTGCTCTTATTTCCTTCGTGGTCGGTCTTATGTGCAAGCCGATGCTGGTAACTCTTCCAATAGTCATGCTGTTGATGGATTACTGGCCTCTCGATCGCTATCTGCATGGGGGACAGGAACGAAGCCGGCGTCTACTTTCAGGCAAGATACTGGCCCTTATAAAAGAAAAGATCCCTTTCATTGCTTGTTCGCTCTTCTCAGCCGTTATCACCATCTACGCTCAGCATCAGGGAGGAGCGACTAGAAGCCTTGAAGCGGTTCCACTCCTGCTCCGCATTGAAAATTCCCTGGTTGCGTAAGTAAAGTACATCCTCATGACGCTCTGGCCTGCCGACCTCGCCGTCTTGTATCCTATCACCTCACCTTTGCCGCTTTGGCAGGTCATCGGATCACTGTTCGTTCTGCTCCTGTTGTCCGTGGTAGCTGTTCGGATCGGGCGGCGTCATCCCCCGTTTGCTGTGGGGTGGTTCTGGTTCCTCGTTACCCTGGTACCCGTTATCGGTTTAATACAGGTGGGAAACCAGTCAATGGCGGATCGCTACACTAACATTCCCGTGATAGGGCTTTTCATCATGGTTGGCTGGGGAGTTCCGGCTCTTACAAAAGGCTTGAAACAGAGTGAGGCCATTCTTTCTCTGCTCGCAGGTTTGGTTATACTAGTGTCCGCCTCGTTAACGTGGCAACAACTCGGCTACTGGCGGGACAGCATCTCCCTCTACCGACACACACTGCAAGTCACTACCGACAATTTTGTGATGCATAACAACCTGGGTGGTGTACTTGCCCAAAAAGGCGACTCAGATGCAGCAATAGAACAATACAATGAGGTACTTCGGATAAGACCTGATTTCTCTGAGGCGCATTACAATATTGGAGTTGTACTAGCCGAAAAAGGGGACCAGGATGCAGCGACACAACAATACCGTGAAGCACTTTCAATAAACCCTAATGACACGAAGCCCCATAACAACCTGGATCGTGCTTTGGCCCAAAAAGGGGACCTGGATGCAGCAATCCTGGAATACAAGATGGCACTTCAGATAAGCCCCAATGATATAGATGCACACAGCAACCTGGGGGTTGCGCTTGCCCAAAAAGGCGACCTGGATGCAGCAATTCAGGAATACAGGGTGGCACTTCGGATAAGCCCCGGTGACCAGAAAGTGCATTACAATCTGGGACGTGTTTTATCCGGAAAAGGGGATCTGGACGCTGCGATCCTGGAATTCAACGAGGCACTTCGGATAAGCCCCGATTTTGCAGATGCGCATAACAACCTGGGTCTTGCTTTGGCCCAAAAAGGGGACCAGGATGCGGCGATTCAGGAATACAAAGCCGCACTTCGGACAAGCCCCAATGACATCAATGCGCATAACAACCTGGGGGTTGCTTTGGCTCGGAAAGGGGACCTGGATGCTGCGGTTCAGGAATACAAAGTGACCCTTCGGATAAGCCCCAATGACATTAATGCGCATAGCAACCTAGGGGTTGCTCTTGCCCAAAAAGGGGACCTTGATGCAGCTATCCAAGAATTCCGGAATGTACTTCGGATAAACCCCAACGACACCTATGCAGTTAACAATCTGGGACGTGCTCTTGCCCAAAAGGGGATGAAAGAAAAGACCCGGGAATAGCGGCTAACCGTTTTCAGATTAAATTCCGTCAGCAGACTTTACTAGGACAAAGTTCTTCCCAATGGCAAGGGATGTGGATGCGTTCTCTGAGTCTGTCCAACATTATGGGAATCAGTTTGGATGCTAGTCAACAACTAAACTACGTCCTAGCGTCCGCCCCACTGGCCGATACGGGGAAGAAAAGATTTGGGTCACGGGTTTTTATAGATGAATCTCTTGTTCATATTAGGAAATAATTTTCTGATGTAATGATGCAACCAATGGACGCTGAACAATAACAAGCATGCCAGATAGTTTTCCTCTAGTATTTCATTTCGGATTCTAAAATCCTCGCGCAATGCTTTGAGCCTATGCTCATCATGTGCACCGCCCATGGCAAAACGACAAATAGGAAAGTCGACCTGTAGAACTTTAATGCCGTTTTCCTTTAAAACGCGGGCAGTCAATGCGTAATCTCCTGAAAGCTTGAAGTCCGATGGATAGCGTCCAGAGACAATCAGTCCTCTCCGATACAACATTGCTTGATGCCGCGTTATCATGCCGACTTTTATATACGAAACGGGTAATGCCTTGCGATAGTGGTGCGTGCCGTTTTCTTCAAGGTCCAGAGCATCCCCGTAGATAAAATCCGGCGCTGCTTGTTCATCTTCAATGGCGTGAATGAGCTTCGAAATGACGTCTGAGCTGGCGAACATATCCCCACTGTTCATGAACAGCAGATACTCTCCAGCGGCAAGCTCTATCCCCTTGTTCATGGCGTCATAAATCCCGGCGTCGGGTTCGGAGATCCAGGAGCCTCTGAACAGGTGGTTTCCCTTGAGCCACTTGACCGTCTCATCGGAGGAGTCGCCGTCCACGACCAGCCACTCGAAATCGATACAATCCTGACTGCGCAGGCTTTCGAAGGTTTTCTCCAACCCTTTTATGTCATTACGGCAGACAGTGATGACGGATATTCTTATCATTGCTCCAACCCGAGGTTCAGGCCCGATGCGTCGTTCGGGTCCAGCAGGGTGCGGTACAGCGCCAGATGCCGTTGGGCAACGCTCTCCAGCGTAAATTCCCGCTCCACCTTGCGTCGTGCCTGAGCAGACAACTCCTTCCAGCGCTCGTCATCTTCCAGCACAAAGGCGATCCCCTCCGCCAGGTCCGCCGGATCAAAGGGGCGGGCGAGGTAGCCGTTTTTTTGGTGGTCGATCAGGTCGGGAACTCCTCCTATGTTGAATGCGACGCACGGCGTGCCGCAGGCCATCGCCTCCATGACGGTATAGGGGAGGTTCTCCTGTATGGAGGGGAGGACAAAAACATCCGCTGCGGCATAGAGCAGAGCGAGGCCCTTATCGTTCTGCCACCCCAGGTAATGGGCTTTGAAACCGTGGTCCTGAGGCTTGTCCGGCTCCTTTGAGCCGAAGACGAGCAGTTCGATATCGTCGCGCTGTCTGCCCCCCGCCAACGCTCGCAAGGACTCCAGGAGCAGGTGGAACCCCTTGTTCCGGTCCCGGGTGGCATCCTTCGCACCAAAAAGAATCAACCTCTTTTCCAATGGGAGCGAAAGTGCCTCGCGGGCTTTGCGCTGGTCTGACGGCTGGTAGCGCTGCGCATCGATGCCGTTGGGGATGACCTCGATCCGCGTCTCGCGAAAGAGCGAGCTCACCCGCGCCCGACCGGCCATCCAGCGGCTCGGGGCGACCAGGGTCAGATTCAGACCTTGCCATGCCTCCTTTTTCCTGCGCCAGACTCGGCGCGAGAGGTCTTCCTCCCGGGAAGAGCCCAGAACGGGGCAGGCTCCGCAGGACTCCCTGTAGCGGGTGCAGCCGAGGGGGAGAAAACAGCCGCCGGTAAAGGGCCAGGAGTCGTGCAAGGTCCAGACGATCGGCACATTGAAGCGGTTGAGCGTTTCAATGTGCATCATCCTTGCCACCCAGTGGAGATGTATGATATCGGGCGCAAAGTGGGATACGCGGGAGGTGAGCCGGTCCGGGAGAAAAGCCGGCGCAAAAAGGCCTTGCTCTTTTCCTTGCGAGAATTTATAGAGAAGCGATTCAAGGCTCCGGCGGGCAAACCCAACGGCCTTCCCGAGCGTTGCGGGGGGGCCGATGACCCAGGGACTGTTGCCCATTTTCCTCTGCACGTAGAGCCGGGCATCAACCCCGGGGCTGCGAATGCCCTCCAGAAGGCGGGTCGCTCCCTTCGCCGCTCCTCCTTCGGCATCGTCTCTATTCAGCAGCAGGATCTTCATCGTGTCCAGAACCCTTGTATCTTTCCGGCAAATGCCTCTACCGGCCAATCGCGGACCAGCAGGCGGGGAATACGGTACGGGTCGGTCCAACCGTGAGCCTGGCCGGGGAAGTTGGCCGCAGCTTTGATGAACCCTGCCCCGCGGCAGAGCGCCACCGTTTCACCCGTATAATCGGATTTTCTGCCGTAGGGGTAGGAAAATACCGTTATCTCCCGAGAAAGCCACTCCTCCAGTTGCCGTTTGGAGGCTGCGATTTCTTCCAGCTGCGCGGCGGGTGTCAGCACGGAGAGCCGGGAATGCGTGACCGTGTGGGCGCCTACCGTGGCCCATCTGCTCCCGGCAAGCAGGCGCAATTCATCAACCGTCATGGCGCGCTGAGTCAGGTCGCCAATTTCATCTCCGCCACCTGCCCAGAGGCGCAGCTGGGCAAGCCAGGCTTCCCGGCGTTCGGGATCGATGCTTTTCATGGATGGCACGATTTGCTGGTAAAACTTTTGCCGGTCGCTCTCGGTGGCGGTCGGCCAACTTTTCCCGAAACGGTCGTCGTTCAGGGTGAAGCTGGACGGAAGGCCTTGCCTCCCGATGACGATGCGCTCCAGCTCATCCCACCAGAATTGCCGTGAGGTGCCGATGGTCCCGGTGCTGACGAAGAAGGTTGCCGGCACGCCCACCTCCTCGAGGATCGGCAACGCCTCCAGCGCATTGTCGGCATAACCGTCATCGAAGGTCACGGCAACGGCGGGTTTAGGCGCCTTAGACCAATCCTCCTCGAACCTGACCAGCGCAACGTTCTCCTTGAGGTAGCGCATCTGCGCCCGGAAATTCTCCGGCGCCACCGCGAGCATCTCGGGGTCGCAGCTAAGGTTAGTTACCCGGTGGTATACAAGGACAATAACCGGAGGATCCGCCAGGTTGAGGAGGGCGTTCAAGGGGGTGCGCACCATTGTGCGCGCCAGTCCCAGAAATTTGTTTAGCATCGCCGTCACTTGCGGGCAACTATCGTTATCAGCAGCTGGTAATCCGGGTCGTTCTCATCCAGCACTGCCTTGTCGGGCAAATCCTCAACCGCTAACCCCTGGAGAAAGGCACAGGCCGCCGACACGTTGCCGAAACTCTCGACCTCGATGCCGCCGGCAAAGACCGGCTCGAAGAGTCTCTGCAGCGAGGCGGTGGTAAAGCGCCAGTAGTCCCCCCACCGGTCCATGTCGTAGCGGCTGATCTGGCTGATTCCTCCCACGGTGGCGAGCAGCACGCCTCCCGGTTTCAGCAGGTAGTGGGCACCCAGCACTGCCTTCTGTACGTCATAGATAAAGTTGAAGGTCTGGGTGCAGATAAAGCAGTCCATGGCATTGGGGGGGAGAGTCGAGATGTCGGTCAGGTCACCGACGATGGTGGCCTTGCTGTTTCCCGGCTTCGCGTGCAGCACCTCAAAGTCGGAACAGTATTCCCCCCCGAAGCGCCTGCTGTAGGCGCTGTCCCCGATTTCCAGAACTCTTCCCTTGATGAGCGGCGAGCGGTTCCCCAGGAATTGCTCGACATAGTAGCGATCAATCGGGGTGCCACGGTCACAGCCGAGACGAGAGCTTATCGGTTTGGTTCTGGAAAGGTCTTTGAAGTTCACGGTTATCTTTTTTTTGACGAGGTACTTCAGTAGGGTCCAGATCATAGAGCCATTCCTCACGCAATGCCCGCCCGTTAGCGGAAAAAGGAATACACCGGGCATCGCTTTAAAGGTTGAAAGTGAACGGGCGCCCGCCTGTCCGTCCCTGCTATCCGCCCCAAAACTCATGATAAAACGGGAGGGGAAGAGGTTTGTGCGGGAGCACATGCTTGAAATAAGGCTGCGCGAAGAGGGTGTCCGGCCTGTAGGCCGAGCATTCCCGGCAAATCGGTGCAACTGCGCCTCGGGAAAAGGAATCGAGAATCCCGGCATGTTTCCCGCCGGACCAGGCCTCGGCGAGGGTACTGTTTTCGGCATTTCCGATCGAGAGTTTGTCTCCTTCAAAATCGGCGCAGCCGCAGGCTGTTATCCCGCCATCCCAGCAGACGGCCATATGGATGCTGGGGAAAACGCAGGCAAGAGGCTTGTTTGTAGAGTTTCCCTTGATTACGAGTCGCGGATGCTCGACCTTACTCACCACGCCGGAATAATTGTCATAGTTCCAGATGTGGCCGGTGTATACGCCTTGGCTTCGAAATGAGGACAATTCCTTTCTGAAGCGTAGCGGAAACTTCCAATCATCGGTGCGGAACGCGAAGGTCACCGGTGCGGGTTTCTCGACCTCCTTTCTCAGCAGAACCAGGCGATCCATGGCCTTTCGCGTCTCAGGGAAACGGTCAACTCCGTACTGGGACAGGTAGGTGCTCCTGTCCAGGCCGCCGATACTGACCTGGATGCAGTAGAGCGCCTTGAGAAGATACCTGACCTCGTCGTCGGAATAGTTGCCAAGAGCAATGCCGTTCGTGGTCAAGGTTATCTGGTCTATGGAGGGAAACCGCTCCAGCATCCGCAGGCGTTCCAGGAGGTGCGGGTCGAGCAGTGCATCACCCACGAGCGGGGTGAAGGAGAGCGCTCCTCCCCCCATCGCAGCATACTCGCTCACGATCTTTTCGAAGAGCGGCAGGCTCATGACCCCTTTCTTCCGTTTCATGGAAGGATAGGCGCAAAAAACGCAGGCGGCATTGCAGATATTGGTGCTTTCAATCTGAAGGACGAAAGGCTTTGCTCTGGCGAGGCTGCGTAAGCGATTGACCCTGGCAGGCAGCCACACTTTGTAGAGGTATCTTCTCGCGGCGCATGCCAGGGAATGCAGCGGGGCGTCCAGAAAAGAGGAGGCAAAGTTGATGAGCTTTCTTTGGAAATCCATATATGAAATCCTTCCAGGAGAAGTTGACGCCCTAGGTCACCACGGTTTGGGGTAGATCATGGCCTTGGTCAGCATCCACCCGGTACTGTGCAGCGATTTGAAGAAGATGCACGACCCCTGGACGGCAAACCAGTAAGAGGCCATGGATGCTATTACCGCACCCATGGCGCCGTACTTAGGTATCAGGAAATAATTGAGCGCGATATTGATGACGCCCCCTGACAACAGGCAAAGAAAATTGGCCCTGGTCCAGTTTTTTGAGATCATGTAGATGGTGCGAGCCGCTCCGAGGTTGGTGAACAGGCTGCACCAGACAAGCACGGCCAATAGTGGCCCTGCCTTGCTGTAGGCTGGGCCGTACAGGGTATGCACCAGCCAGCCGGAAAGAAATGTCGTGGGAATGGCGATACTGTAGGCGACCAATGCCATCAGGTTGTAGAGTCTCTGAAGCTGGGCCTTGAACGCCTCATCGTCAATCGTGCCCGCCTTCGCTAGTACAGGAAGCATCGATGAACAGATAGCCATGGAGATGAACCCTGAAGACTCGCTGAGACGCACGGCTGCGGCATAAATGCCCACCTCCTCGCTTGTGGCCATGGTGCCGAGCATGACCTGGTCAATCCGGAGATATACCATGGTGACAAATGCGGAGAGCATCATGGGCCAGCTATCCTTCAGTAACCGGATTGCCAATTGGGGATTGAAGCGCCAGGCCTGAAGGCTCAGCCCCTGGGACCGGTAGGCGATCACCAGTCCGGCAGCGCCGGCGGCAGCTTCGGCAAGCCCCGTCCAGACAAAGGCAACCAGCGAGGCATGCTTCACTATCAGTCCAAACTTCACAAAACCGCCGAGAAGAACGGCCGAACTTTTTGCAAGGGCGGAAAATTTCCACTGAAGCCGGGATTCAAGCCAGAATTCAACAGCATTGAATGCCTGGAAGATCGTTCCTGCCGACACGATCCCCACCAGCCAAACCATGACGGTATCCGCCCCTCGCGCAACTGAAATCCCGAGGAGCGCCAGCCCGAAGACCAGAGCGCCGGCGATGAGCATCAAGACAAAAGAGGTGCCCAGCGCATCGTCCCTGCAGGAAGGATCACGGACCAGCTCACGAATTACAATGCCGTCAAGGCCAAGCAGGCCCAGTGGGGTAAAGAGGGCGGCGAAGGCAAGCGCATAGTTGAACTCACCGAAGAGGGCGGGGCCGAAATAACGCGCCATCAATACCCCGATGATAAAAACTACCCCCTGGCGGACAATCTGCCCTCCCATCAGCCACCCGGTGTTGCCGATAACGTTCAGCAGTTGCTGTCGTCCATCCAGTTTGTCCCGTAAAGGGGCTGGCAAGTATCGGGTCCAGGCATGCTTCATTGGTTTGCTCCAGACTCTCATCCCTGCAATGTAAAGCATACTATGCGGAATCTTTAATTTTCTCAAGGTATAAATGCTGGACAATTCGAGTTGTTACAGGCGCTGGGTCCTTGTCTGAAACGATGGAAGTGTATGCCTTCTAACTTATTGACTAGGTTCACAGCTTAGTGCTATGCTTCGCAAGTCATATGGCCCACGAATTACTATGTTTGGCTTGCTACGATGTGAAACTGTTAGGGAAAGGCCCATTGGAGGGACCAGATGCACCCAGTAATTCAGGAACCATCAGACCAGGGTCAACATCCGGCAGTAGATTCCTGCCGTTCTGAGGCAGCGCCTCAAGATGGCATTTTGTCCTGCAGTCAACTTAAGTGGATTGTTACGACCCTGCTGGTTTATTTCGCAGGGCGTCTGCTGTTTTTCGCCACCGCCATTTCACCCTTCGTGCCGCCGGATGAGGTAAGCCATTTCGGACGCAGCCTGGCATTTTCCAACTACCTGCTGCTGCCGGCGGATTCTCCAGGCTCCTTCCAGTTCGGGCTGGTGACGCATATCCCCTTTCTCTATTACTGGCTCATGGGGAAGCTCCTGCTGCTGAACTTTTTCGGCTGCTCCGACCTCGTGTTCCTGCGTCTTCTCAACATCCCCTTAGCCTTCGGAACTATCTATTTTGCCTGGCGCCTGCTCCGGCTCCTGACGCAGGACCGGCTGGCCCAGATTCTGCTCATCACCGCCCTGACCAACACCCTGATGTTCTCCTTCGTCTCCGCTTCGGTCTCCTACGACAACCTGACCAATCTCCTTGCGGCGATGGCGATCTACTACCTGTTCGCCTTCCTGAAAAACCGCTCCGGCACCATGCTGGCCGCCTCAATCCTCTGCCAGTTGGCGGGATGCCTGACCAAGAACACCTTCCTGCCGCTGGTCCTGATCCTGAATGCGCTCCTCCTAGTCCATGAAATCAAGCGGCTGCGCCTCTTCCCCTGGGCGCTCAAGGGGTGGTCCCAGGTGTCGCGGGGTCGCGCAATAGCGCTATCCCTTGCGATCCTCGTCGGCCTGATGCTGAACCTCCAGCTCTACGGCGGCAACTATCTTCGCTACAAGACGCTGAACCCGGAGATGTTCGACGTCCTCCCGCTTGAGCAGGCGCTGAACTACCGGCTGGCCGCCCGGGCCTACATCCTGAACCAGTTCAAGGAGGGGCGGATTTCGGTGCAAAAGGCGAGGGAGATGGCCGTCACCTACGTCAACCACCCCGGGGACCGCAGCGACACCATCGGCCTTGTCGAGAGCTACGCCTATCTCGAAAACCACAAGGAGCAAATGTTCGGCCCCTTCTCCTACGCCGCCATCTGGATGCTGCAGATGATGGGTTCCACCTTCGGCATCAAGGCACATCTGGGCATGATGAACTACGGCATCACCTTCCTGCCGCTGGCTGTGCTGATGCTGCTCACCATGGTCGCTTTCGGGGTGCGCTGGCGCCCCCGGCCTTGGGAGACGGCCTGGCTCCCAAGCTACCTGGCGGCGATCGTCGCCTTCTACGGATGCTTACTCATGTACTTGAACTACGGCGTCTATCTCGAGAACAGGGATCCCGGGCTTACCGTGGCGGGACGCTACATCCTCCCGATCATCGGAACGATCTACGTGCTGTCGAGCCATTACCTGCTCCGTCTCTTCACGGGGAGAAGGGTGCGGCTGGGGGTCTGGCTAACGGCGCTACTCATTTTCATCGTATCCGACTTTCCTTTTTTCCTCTCCAGAGTCACTCCGCAATGGTTCACCTGGAATCTTCCGAAATAACGATGGATCGTCTGAAGTCTCCAATACCTTCACCCTGTACTGGATATCTTCCATGAGGCGCCGGTTCACCGCCAAAAGGTCCGCCAGGAATGCGGTCAGCATGGTCTGGAACCCGATGCCCAGGAGGATCGAGGAGAGGATCAATGACTGAACGTGTCCGGAGCCGCTGCCGCCCAGGTAGTAATAGAGATATCTGAGCCCGCCCAGCATTCCCATGCCGAAAAAGGTCAACCCCACCGACATGAAAAACCGGAACGCCTTGTAGACCACGAATATCCTGACGATGGTCAAGATCGATTTCTGCACGTAGGAAGGGATGCTTTTCACGAGACGGGAAGGGCGCAGTTCCCTGTTGACCCGGACCGGGACGGAGATTATGGCGAGGTTTTTCTGTCCCGCCTGGATGATGGTCTCCAGCGTGTAGGTGTAATCGTTGAACACGTTGATTCTCAGGGCCGCGTCCCGGCACATGGCCCGGAATCCGCTGGGCGCGTCGGTTACGTCCGTCTTGCTCACGGTCCGGACCACCGAGCTGCCGAGCTTCTGCAATACTTTTTTTATGAAGGAAAAGTGCTCGATGCTGTCGATGGGCCGGATACCGACGACGATATCCGCTTTCCCTGCAAGAATAGGGGCGACGAGCTTCGCTATGTCTGCTGCCTGGTATTGATTGTCGGCATCGGTATTGACAATGACATCCGCCCCCAGCCTGACGCAGGCATCCAGCCCCCTGACGAACGTCTTTGCCAAACCCTGATTCTTGGTGAAGCTGATGACGTGGTCCACGCCATGTTCCCGCGCGATTTCCGCGGTGTTGTCCGTGCTGCCGTCATTTATGACAAGCCATTCAACCTTGCTGAATCCTGCCACCTCGCGAGGCAGCTCTCGCAGAGTGATGGGCAAGGCTTCCGCCTCATTGTAGCAGGGGATTTGTATTATTAGCTTCATTGACGGCTCCGATGCGCTTTTGTCCGGGGAGGACCCGGTCCGCCCGGTTACTACTGCCGGGCGGAGCTTTCGCTCTGCTTGGAACGAGCCTCGAGTTCCCTGAAGGTGCCCATTTCGGAGCGGGCTTCAGCTGGCCTTCCCATTAATTGGTACGTTATGGACAAATTGTAGTGTGTGGATGGATTGAGCGGATCCAAGGCGACCGCTCTGGAGAAATACCTCAAAGCGCCAACCATGTCCTGCTTTTCGGCGGACAGGTTTCCCATATCGATAAGCGCCGGGATGAAATCCGGATTCATGCCCAAGGCTTCCCTGAAAGCGTTTTCGGCCTGGTCCAATTTACGTTCAGCCATCAGTCTCTCGCCTTCACGGCTAACGGACAGCACTCTTTGGGCCATGAATTGTTCAATTCCCGGGAGCAGCGCCTCCGCTTTATCATGATAGGTCTTAGCTAGGCTTTTGTCGCCCATCTTCTCGTAAATTCTATTCAGTATGATATACGACTGTGGATCTTCAGGCGTCATTTGCAGTTTCTTGAGCAATAATGCCGAAGCCATTTTATAATTGCACGCTTCCCAAAAAACCAAAGCATCAGCGCCAAGCATCCTGCTATTCACGTCTTCCTTGGAACTTGCCATGGCCAGATACTTCTGGGCGTTGGCTAAATCTCCATTCTTATAATATAACCTGCCGAGGTCGTGATAACCGAGAGCCTTATCGGGAGCATCTTTTATCATCTTTGAATATAACGAATGCTCGTCCTTCCATACGCCGTTTTGCAGGAAATCTGTCACTGCGAAAAAAGAACAGAGTACCATCAATATTGGAACAATTACCCGTGGTTGTACCTTGCAGATAAAATATGCCAGGAACAAACTGAATCCCATGACTGAGAAGTAGGCATATCTGTCTGCCAATAGAGTAGCTGACGGGAGAGGTATTATATTGATGACTGGAAACAGGAAAAGCAGAAACCAGCAGATGGAAAAGGCCAGTTCCTTTTTCCCCCTATAGATAATGGTTATGCATATGATTGCAAGAACGAGAAAAAGACAAAAATATCCTATGTATACGCTGATGTAAATGTTGTTCAACGTTTTCAGGCCTAGCGGAAATACCATGTTGATCAAATATTTTACAACGATGTAAGGGGCAATCAGTAAGTCATTCGATATGGAGATGTCTTGCAGGAAATTGGATTTTTCAACAACAAATGATCTGGCCGCAAGGTATAAAGTGATCGATGCCATATAGGGCAGGTAATAAATCCACTCGGTCTTTTCTTCGTTAATATATCTGTCATATATGAGGAAGATCACGGGTAATAAAAGAGCGAACTCTTTGGAAAAAACTGCGGCAGTAAAGCATAAAACCGCTGGAATCTGTTTTTTACGGATATAAAAGTAAAAAGCAAGCAAGGCGAAACTGGCGCAGAGAAGCGTGTTTCTCCCTCCGGCGTGAAAATTCACCGTTTCACCGGCAATCGGATGCAATGAAAACAGCAAGGCGGCGACAAAGGCCAATTGCTCTTTTTTGAAAAGTGCGGCAACAACCAGGTAAAAACAGCATGTCACCGCAATATGGAGCAGGAGGTTGGTGATATTGAATCCGACCGGGTTCAAGCCCCAGATGGCCCGGTCGATGGCAAAGGAAACGTAGGTTATGGGACGATAGTAACCGGTGGGGTCTCCAAATCTGTCTTCGGAAATGAAAAACCTCGGTATGTTGCTGAGCTTCTCCAGGAGCGGATTGTCTACGATTATGTTGATGTCGTCCCACACGAGTCGATGGTTGAGGGTGTTGCCGTATACCGCCAGGATAATGAAGGAGAGAAAAAACAGCCTGTAGACGAGCGTCTTCCGCGTGTCGGTCATGAATAACTAATCCCTCGAATGTCCCGGAAAAAGGAACAGTCTAATCGCTTCGTTTATGCTTCGGTCAAGCACCCTGGCGCAGCAATAGGTTGCCTGGCTTGATACCTGAGACGAGGACCCGGTCCGGACTACTACTGCAGGGCAGGAACTGCGCTCTTTTTGGAACGAGCCTCAAGTTCCCTGAAGGTGCCCATCTCCGAGCGGGCGTCGGCGGGTCTTCCCATTAAATCGTATGCCAGGGACAAATTGTAGTGCGCCGATGGGTTGAGAGGTTCCAATGCCACGGCTTTGCTGAAATACCGCTCTGCGACCGTAAGGTTTCCCTTCTCGGCGTACAGGCTGCCCAAATCGAGCAGGGTCGGGACATAGTTGGGTTTCATGAGCAGGGCCTCGATCAGGAAGGTTCTCGCCTCGAAATATCTGCGCTGGGCCAGCAGTTTCTCACCCCTGAGGCAGAGAGTCGTGGCCCTTTGATCCATCACTTTTTCGAGGCCGGGGAAAAGTGCCAGAGCCTTGTCGTAATACCTTTTCGCCTGGACCTTGTCGCCCATGATCTGATAGACGCTGCTCACCATTACAAAAGCATGCAGGTTGTTGGGCTCGCGAGCCATTTCCTTGTTGAGCAAGGTCAACGCCTCGTCAAGCCTGTTTGTTTCCAGGTAGATCGCCAGAAGTTGCTGCACCACCTTGATGCTGGCGCCTTTCTTTGGGTACGCCTCTGCAAGGTATTTTTGCGCCTTGCCAGTATCGCCCTTGATAAGATGATAGACGCCGAGGTTTTGGAACCCGATGCTCAACTCGGGGGCGTCCTTGGTCATCTGCGTGAAAAAAGAGAAGTTGTCCTTCCAGATCCGGTTGCGCTGAAAATCCACCAATGCAAAGCAGACGCAGATGCCGATCAGCAGCGCGACCGCGACACGACTAGTCGCCTTGGAGATGGCATAGGCGAGTGCCAGGCTGAATCCCATCAATGAAAAGTAGGCGTACCTGTCCGCCATCACGGTGTCGCCCAGGGGAATTATGTTGGCAACGGGAAGCATGAAAAGGAAAAACCAGCAGGCGGAAAATCCGGTTTCACGCTCCTTCCTGAAGTAAACGGCGGCGCTCGCGATGGCAATTAATAACAGAAGGCTCGATAACCTGAGGTACAGGGCGGGACTGGAGTCGATGTCGTACAGGACCTTGACTCCAAAAGGATAAACCATGGCGAAAAGGTATTTTGTGACTATGTACGGCGCCATAAGCAAACTGTCCGCGAAATTTATCGTCTTAAGGAAGTTGGCGTTTTGGACCGCGAAGGACCTGAGCGTAAGATAGGCAATAATGGAAGGAGCGTAGTAGAGGTATTGGAGCCAGCTTTTCTTTTCCCTGACGATGTATTTGTCATATAGAAAGAATACGGCAGGTAAAAGAAGAGCAAATTCCTTGGAAAAAATAGCCAAGGTAAAACAGAAGACAGCGGGGATATGCCTCTTGTTAATGTAAAAGAGCAGCGACAACAAGCCGAAGCAGGCGCACAGAAGTGTGTTCCTTCCGCCCGCATGGAAGTTCACGGTCTCCCCGGCAATTGGATGCAGTGAAAAAAGGAGCGCGGCAGCGAAAGCCAAGCGCTCATTCTTGAAGAGGGCCGCCACCACCCGATAAAACAGCAGGGCCGCGGCCATCTGGAGCAGGAGGTTGGTGATGTTGAAGCCGACGGGGTTCAATCCCCATACTGCGCGGTCCACGGCGAAGGAGACGTAGGTCATGGGGCGGTAATAGCCGGTGGCACTTTCGATCCTGTCCTCGGAGAGGAAAAATCTCGGAATGTTGCCGAGTTGCTTCAGCATGGGGTTGTCGGCGATTATATCGGCATCGTCCCAGACGAAACCGTTCCCGAGGCTGTTGCCATACACCGCCAGGATAAGTAAGCAAAGAAACAGGCATCGGTAGATAAGACTTTTTTGTGAATCCGTCATGAATGAATCCTTTACCGGTAGATGCGACTGCGCTCTTTGGGCGGTGCCGTTGGCTTCGGAGCGGTGCATCTTTGCGGTCCCGGCGCTCGCGCTAAGTTGGTGTAGTTTGGAGAAAAGAGTGCCTGGGAAAAAAACCGCTGTTTCATCCGGGAATTTCCTCCGCACAGAGTACGTTAATCCCTCAATTTGACCATGGGGGCGTCTGCTGATGCGGCCTGATGTTGTCACAACCGCTGCTTCTCGGGGGGCATTGTCAATGGATGGTTGGTTTCATCGCATGCACCGGCCAGCTGCTACAAAATTTCCTGGCGCATTATGACACAAAGCGGTTGATTGGTGAAATAAAATCATCTGATGAATAAGTGATGCGGGGCCAAGAGCCCATAAACCACTCTCAGGTCTCGGGTAAATTGTGTTGACGACCTCCAAACCGAGGTGGTATCCTCGCAAGGAAAAAATATACCCTTTTTAGATTTATCAAGAAGAATGGGACAGGGTACTTCATATGTCGAATTGGGAAACGATACTATTCTGGACTTCGCTGGTGATTTACTCACTTGCCTGCGGTGGGTTCATCTATGCCATCGTCTTCAAGAACCCTCGTTTCATCCCCAGGATGACTCTCCTCCTCGCCATCGGCTTCCTGGCCCATAGCGCGGCGATAGCGGACCGCTTCCACGCCACGGGGCACCTCCCCTGGTCCGGCGACTACGAGTACGCCCTGATGGGGGGGTGGTTCATCATCGCCGGCTCCCTCTCCGTGGGGTGGCGCAACAAGGGGCTTCAGGCGCTTGCCGCAGCCTCCGTGCCCCTGGTCATCATCATGATGGGCTACGGTGTCATGCGCCACCCGACGCTGACCCCGATGGCCGCGAGCCTCAAGACCAACTGGCTCTACATTCATGTCTACTTCGCCTGGCTGGCCTTCTGCTCCTACACCCTGTCTATGGCCGCAGGGGTGCTCTACCTGCTGAAGCGCAAGAGTTCGGACGGTGCCGCGGAACATCCGGTCTATGACAAGTTCCCCTCCTTGGAGCGCCTGGACGATCTCATTTTCCAGTACGTCGTGTTCGGGTTCATCGCCGATTCCATCATGCTCGTCGCCGGCTCCATCTGGGCGGAGGGACTCTGGGGAAGCTACTGGAACTGGGACCCGGTGGAGACCTGGTCGCTCATCTCCTACCTCGTCTACGGGATCGCCATTCACCTGCGTGTCACCCTCGGCTGGCGTGGCACGCGGCAGGCGTGGCTGGTGATCGCCGCCCTGAGTACCGTCCTCATCTCCTTTTTTGGCGTCACCTTCGTGGTCAACACCAGCCTGCACGTCTTCCAGGTCCGTTAAAAGCTGAGCTTGCCCCGGCCGCCGGTCGCCAGCCAAGGCTGCGGCCCACGAGACAGGGAGGGACAACCAAAGCAACCAAAACCTGGTTGCCGACCCATCGGGGACGCCGGCGAATGCCGTTTTCCTGCTGCAGCAGTTTTTTTACGGTTTAACTTCTCTGCTTTTTGTGCTTTTTCGCGGCAAGAAAGTTTTGGTGCTCTCCGCGCCCTCCCTGGCATTGAAAGGTTTCCAGGCAGGGCAACTACGCAGGAGGAAAAAGGCTGATGCTGTTACAAGCAGTCATCTGGATGAACCTGGCGCTGGTCTTCTACACCTGGGCGGTCTTCAGCGGCCGTCGGCAGGGGTTGCACAGGAAGCACCTTATAATTTTCGGGATCGGCCTGGCCTGCGACTATCTGGGCACCCATCAGATGAACTTCTACGCCCAGGCCTACGGCAAGGCGCCCGAATGGCACAACGTAACCGGCATCGCCTCCCTGGCCGGCATGGGTTTCCATTTCCTGCTCGCGCTAATCGCCTCGCTCGCGAACCGGACCGAGTCGGTGAACCGCGTCTTCCACCGGGTTAGCCTCACCATCTATAGTTGCTGGCTGATCGCCTTCTTCAGCGGCGCGATATCGGGAATGATGCGGATCTCGCATTGAACCGAACCGGTGCAAGCAAACATCCTGAGGCCGGAAACCTTTGTTTATGCTCGACAAGCCTCCCCGGGTAAACTCCATGAATGTTGCGCCAAGCCTGAAGAAAGTCCTGTTGGTAACCCCTCCGTATCATTGCGGCCTCGTGGATGTCCTCGGTCGTTGGATCCCCCTTAACTTCGTGTACCTCGCAGGCGCCGCCCGCCAGGCCGGTCTTAGCGCCGAGATCTACGACGCCATGAGCAAGAATCACGGCTACCCCGAGATTGAAGTGCGCCTCCGGGAGTCCCAGGCGGACTACGTCGCCTCGACCGCCATCACCTCGACCATCAACGATTCCATCAAGACGCTGGAACTAGCGAAAAGGGTTAACCCCGGAACCGTGACCATCCTGGGCGGGGTGCATGCGAGCTTCATGTACCAGGAGGTGCTGGAGTCCTCCACCGCCGTCGATTACGTCATCATCGGCGAGGGGGAAATCTCCTTTAGGGAACTCCTCACGGTCCTGGAGCAGGGCGGGGATCCGGCCTCTGTCTCGGGCGTCGCCTTCCGGCGCGGCGCAGAGATCGTCACGACAGCGAAGCGCCCTTTGCTGGCCAGCATCGACGACCTGCCGGCAGCGTGGGACCTTTTGGACTGGAAGGACTACACCTACCACGTGATCCCGAACTCGCGCCTTGGTTCCATCAGTACCTCGCGCGGCTGCGATCACGACTGCGTCTTCTGCTCGCAGCAGAAGTTCTGGGAGAAGTCCTGGCGCTCCCGCGATCCCAGGAAGGTGGTGGACGAACTGGAGCAGCTGTACACCACCTACCAGGTGAACGTACTCCAGGTCACGGACGAGTATCCGACCCGGGACCGCATGCGCTGGGAGTCCTTCCTGGACTTGCTCATCGCCCGGGAGCTCCCGATCCTGCTGCTGATGGAAACCCGACCGGCGGACATCATCCGGGACCGTGAAATCATCTGGAAGTACCGCAAGGCCGGGATCATCCACATCTCCATCGGGGTCGAGGCGAGGGACCAGGAGAGGCTCGACTTCCTGAAGAAGGGGATGGCCCTGGACCAGGCGCAACAGGCGCTGGATCTGCTGCGCGAGCACGGCATCATCTCGGAAGCCTCCTTTGTGCTCGGCTTCCCCGATGAGAGCTCGCTGAGCGTTGCCCAGACGCTGAAGCTCGCGCAATCCTTGAACCCGGACAATGCGAACTTCCTGGCCATCACGCCGTGGCCCTACTCGGACCTGTTCCAGGAGGTGAAGGAGCGGATCCGGGAGTGGGACTACGCGAAATACAACATGATCGATCCGATACTGGAGCCCAGGCAGATGAGCATGCTCCAAATCGACATAGCGCTCGTGGACTGCTTTCGGAAATTCTACATGGGCAAGATTATCGATGTGATGACCATGAAGGACGAGTTCAGGCGGGGGTACATGGTGCGCGCCACGAAGCTAATCATGGGGAGCCCCTTTATCTTCAAGAAGTTCGGCATGTTAATTTGCGGGAAGGTGCCAACAAGAATCGGGGAGATCGTGCAGAAATTTACCGGTTCATAGGAGATGAACATTGCAGCTTTGGGGGAAATAATTCTAAGCGTTCTTGGCAGCGTTGCAGCTAATGTTCTTTTGCATTAATCGGATTTTTCCGGAATAGGGAATTTGCCGTTTTCTTAAGGCTCCTCGGGAGCCCCTCTCCTTTTGGGTGAGGGGCTTTTCCCGTTTTGGGGCGCTTGTGGCAGCGCTTCATCTCCAGATTGCCGCGCTCGCCCCGCTTAGGAAGGCGATTAGCCAGCAACCGTAAATGCCGAGGCTGACACGGTGAAAGACGCGATTTACCCACTCGACGCGACTGGCGAGCGCTGCGGCGAGAGCCAGCAGGAAATGGAACGCCATTCCGGCCAGTGATGCCACGCCGGTGACGGTGTGCCATACCGGGACGTAGCCGGTGGCGATGCCGTAGAGATCCATCAGGTAGGTGCCCAGGTAGTCGCACAGGAGGCCGATGGCGAAGAGGGCCAGGTGCTTTCGGTGCAACCCCTGACTGCGCGCGTTGAAAACCGCCCATGTGTAGAATATCAGGGCCAGGTTCATCAAGATAACCGCTCGTAATAGCATGTGCTGTCAACTTCCTTTTTGGCGCCTTTCCGCGTATAGCATGGCTCCTGCAAATGCAAAAAATAGTACGCCCCTGCCAAAAGCTCGTCTATACAGTTATGGGACCCACGCTTCATTCCCTCTCACCTTCCGCAGCAACTGCTTGGACCTATGGGGAAACTCATACCATTATAATTAAGAACGGAACCTGCCTCCCTATAAAGGCCCTGGCAAAATCAACTCCATAAAAAGCGGACACACGTCTGAAAAAGCGGATTGACGCGGATATGAAAGCTTGAATGGTGTCGTCTTTTGACCTTGCGGGGGTGCCAGCAGGAAGTGAACCTGATGGAAACGACGCCATGGGAAAATGGATATGTTTCTATCTCCTTCCCATGGCGTCATGCTACTGCCAGTTACTTTGCGACGAGGCCGTTAGTGAAGGTGATCTTCTCGAAGGTGCGGTTGAGGCTCTTGCTGGTGAAGTTGGGTATTGCCGAGCCTGGCTGAAAGGAGAGCTGGTCTCCCACGGCGACTTTCATGGCCGGAGCAGCCACCCAGGTCTTATTGCCGTCTTTCTCCAGGCATACGTAGCTGTATCCGCCGGCGTTCATGGTTTCCACCACTTTACCCGCGATGGGGGCCCCTGTCTTTGCCGGCGACTCCTTCAACTTCACTGCCGGGTGAGTTGCAGGCAGGGCCACTGGTTCTTCTTTAGCACCCTTAACCCCCACGGAGAAGTGGATGTTGTCAAAGGTCCGCTTCAGGCCAGGGCTGCTGAATTTGCCCATGTCGACCCCGGGGATAAGTTCAATCTCGTCACCGACTGTAACTTTCGTGTTCGGAACGGCAGACCACCCCTTCCTGTTGTCCTTTTCCAGGCAGATATAGGTGTAATTTTTTGAGTCCATCGTCTCGACAACCTTACCCGCCAGGACCGGCTTTGCAAAAGCCTTAGCCTCCTCAATCTTTTGACCAGCCAGAGCTTGCTCCGTTACAGCTTGTACCGGACCACCCGAAAAGATTATCTTTTCGAAGGTACGGTTCAGAGCTTTACTGGTGAATCCGTTCATTTCTGCGCCGGGCATTAGTTTCAATTCATCTCCTACTTTGACCTTCATGGTCGGAACCGCTACCCATGTCTTCTGCCCGTTATTTTCCAGGCTGATGTAGGTGTAGCCACCGGCGTCCGTAGTTTCAACAACCTTCCCCGAGAGTTCCACAAAACCAGCACCTGAATCGGAAGTCTTGGTTACTGTGGAGGAGCCGGCACAACCTGCCAGGGTGAGCACCAGAAGAGCAACAAATCCAATAGAGGGTAAAATAGATCTTTTCTTCATGCATTGACTCCTAAGGTGGTGGCGTTGATCTGGTCAGTGACCAGCGTTTGTACCAGGTTGCTGGTAGTTACCCAACAACTCACGGATTTTTGCTGATTCTTTCAGTGTTGTCAGCCACTGAAGGTGCCATATTCCGAAAGTAATACGAGATGTCTTATTTACCGGCAGCCACAATGCTGATCACAATCGAGCGACGGTTTTTGCGCCTCCCTTCTTTGGTCAGGTTGTCGGAAAGTGGTTTTAGAGGACCGTAACCCTGAGTGGTTATCCTTTTTTCAGCGATCCCAAACTTGACCAGAAGGTCCTTGATACTTTGAGCCCGATGGAGGGAAAGTTTGTTGTTGAAACGTAGGTTACCTGTACTATCCGTATGCCCTTCAATTGTTATGGTCGCACCAGGGTATGCCCTGATCCTGGAGGTGAGTGCCTTGAGTTGGGAACGGTATCTGGTTTGCACGAAGGCGCTGTTAATAGCGAATTCGATCGTCAGCGGGGCTAGGCTTAGTTGACCCGCAGCTGCGCCTCCGGTCCTTTGCTGGGGAGCAGCGGGTTGCTCCTCTTTCATCCTGGGCACCTGCGGCGGATTTTCAGCGTCGTTCAAACCGCGGGTACCCTTTTCTGCTAACTCGGGTTTCCGGGGAGTTCTTGCGTCGCCCGGTTTGAGAGGATCTTTCTCGCTGGAAGGCGCCGCAACCGGAGATCGTTGATCCGGTGCAGTTGCTGCCGGTGGTGTCGATATGGATGCTGCAGCTGTGCC
>Ga0209125_1001032_pt1 | contig 29654 bp, 19 predicted proteins | sample BarGraIncub1131A_FD_184503 | JGI IMG/M metagenome (GOLD analysis project Ga0209125, IMG submission 184503) | Arctic peat soil microbial communities from Barrow, Alaska - Barrow Graham LP Incubations 11-31A (SPAdes) (version 2) | ecosystem: Environmental > Terrestrial > Soil > Wetlands > Peat... | reverse complement strand
AACTGTTTGATTTTAAGGCTGTTTGCATAATCATTCGTACATCTGCAATTGTGCCATTAAGTCCACCGGCTGAAATCTGGCAGTAACCTAATACTTTGTTATTCCGGTTTAGACATAGGATGTAGAAATATTCCCGGTAGTCCAGGCTGGGAAAAACATCTTTTAAACATTCATAGGCTTCGCCTGATGTTATAACTTTTGGCAGTTCGGATGCTTTAAATTTTGGTTTGTAACTGATTTCGATTTCTGCCAAAGTTGAATTGTACATTGGCACCGGAGTAAATAAATTAGTTTGCATTGTTTGTCACTACTGCCCTGTAGATTTTTGTAGGCTGGCTCTCCTGTTAATTTTGAGCCATCACAGGTTGAGCAGTCCGGATTCTGGTCAAGGGCGAATGTCAGGTTTTTGCATGGGGCATGGAGCTAAGTGCATGGAGCAAAAAGGTGACCGAGTGCGAAGCATGGCTTCGGTTCGACAAGCTCACCGACCGGAGCCCCGAAGCAACCCTTTACTTTTCCGGGATGCAATCAATAACTTTGGGGCAAAATTGAGTGAGAGTAATACCTTCTAAGTTCTTGTTCATCCAGATAAATATAAAAGAAACCTGCAACATTAGGATATCTTTCGATAGTGTTGAAGGCTTATACAAATAAGATAATGGATTAAAATCAGCCAAACGGAATGCAGAATGAAAAACAGGGTAAGTTAAAAATAGACGAAAAAATCAAAGAGCCTTGAAATTTAAATTGGAAGATGTAACCTAATCACTGAAAAACCATCGAAATAATGATGGTATTTATTACAGAAAAGTCCACAATAACTAGTAAAATTGTGGCTATCGTCTGTGCTTCCAGCAAGTAAGATGGATATTTGAGAGGTTAAGGTTATATGATAACACTGGCATTTAGAACACCTTGATTGATTAGCTGTGCCCGAAGATTATCGTGTTATAGAATTAAAAGTTATAAATTACCTAAACATGTTGGCCTATTGTAATAGGTATTGAAATACGTTCTTTAATCTCTTGGTAAATTGGTAAATCTACACCTTCTGCAACCTCTAAAGATACAAGAATAGCATAAGGTACACTTTCTAAAAAACTGTTCGCATCTTTGCTACAATTAACTTTTATTCTAATAACATCACCATCAATAAAAGCAGCGGCGGCTGAACCTTCAAAAATTTCATGTTGTAATGTACCTCTTCTCACTGCTTGCCAATCAGCATTTGCTCTATCTGTAACTACCTGATTTTTTGCTTCAAACCATAGCCGTGATGTTCTATACCTTTGTGTATTCGATGAAATTGGAGAGAACCATGCTAACGTGATTGACAGTCTTCTTTTTATTGTTTGTGAGGATAATGATGGTGGTAATGGTAAACGATAAACATGAGCTTCTTCCTCTTTTAGCTCTCCAAAACCAATAACAGTTGCTCGTTGTTCTGAGCATTCTTTTACTTTATCAATATCTGGAAACCCATATCCAATCATCCTACTTTTAATGTTTTGAATCGTACGAGTATCTATACTATCCAGCCTCCTCTCAACTTCATAGCCAATTACATCCCAACTACATCCATGCGCTAACATAGCTTTTATTAGAATAGCAATCTTATCAAAACCAATTTCTACATTGTTATCTTCAATAAGTTCTTGCAATACTTCATAACAGAAGTACCCATTACGGCTTATTAAAGCGGCGGAGTTGCTTGTCCCTATTTCGTGAATTGTTTTATTCAACGTATTATCAGGAGCAGCAACTTTTAATCCGGGTGGTACTTTATAATTTGAAGGACTTAATTTAAAATTGTCAGTCATATGAAAATCGAACATCTGACGCCCCCCTACAAATACTAAATCAGGCTTTATCGCTCTTCTGTATCCTCCACCAAAAGCAGTATATGTACTTGGAAGTACAGAATTGTAGGGATTTAATCTTCGTTCATTAGGAGAAATTGTTGAACTATCTAAATGCAATGCTCCCACTGTAATATTATTTATGCTTTCAGCAGGTGACATAATTCTGCAATTTCGAGAATTGTTTAGAATTTCTTTTATGAAAATTTTTTCTTTGTCGATAGATTGCAAATTTTCAAATTGCGATTTTGGAATATTAAGTTGAATCTCATTTTGATAATTCCCTGTACTAATAACAAATAAAACACGATACTTATAACTTAACCAATCTAATAATTTACTCCAAGGGCTCATAGAATTATAAAATAATCTATCGCAATCGCATATGGACAAGTTGATTATTTTTATACTTGGAGCAACTGCATTTCCATCTCTATCACCTTCAAAAATTCGCCTAACTGCACGATGAATAGTGTCGATCAATAATATATCATTGGGGACATATTCATTCCTACTATAGCCATTTTCTTTTGGGCGCATAATAGGTCTTACATACAAAGGCGTTGGCAGAAATATTTCCTTGTTATTCAAATCGCCCTTTACAATCAAAGAACACATTGCGGTTCCATGTTTTCTTTCTTCAACCTGATAATACGATTCCATATTATCAGGGTCATCTATAATTAATCTGTTATCAAGAATCTTATGTTTAGATAAAGGATAGCCATCAAAGATAGCTACAACAGGATTTCCTGAAGGAAGTCTAGATTCTAATGCTACGGTAAACGGCTGCGCTTCTTCAATTGAAGAATCATCAACGATGATCTGTCCCGATGGTCGGAAATACATAACATTATCACACTTTACCAACTCTGTGTTCCTATTGGAAAGAATATTTCTTATTTCATTTGCTGGCAACTCTGTTAAAATTGCATGATAGCAAATCTCTGGTATATCGCAAGTTGTTATAATTCTACCTCCAGCATTTAATACTAATTGCAAGACAGAAGAATAACTTTGTCTTCTTTGAGATAAGTTTGAACGATACCATAATTCTATTTCAAACCGAACAACCCTATTAGGGTCAATCTGCAAGCCCTCTTCCCAGAAACGTAAAATATTAGATTCCTCAAACCTATCTTCAATCCCCCATTTTCTAACGTTTTTTAATAGCTTGAAAACATCCTTAAATTTGCCTTTTCCAAGATCAAAGCGCATTAAGGGGTATTGCACATATTGGTTCCAAAGAGACAAAAGCTGATTCATGGCAGAGATATTTGTTAAAACCAAATAAAGTCTTCCATTTATTAGCTTATCTTCTCTTTCCCCTAACTTACTTATGGCGTAAAAATCATCGTCTGGAACAATATCTTCAACTTCAAACTCGCCTAACCATTCAAAACCAACAATTTTCGATACTGCATTTGTAAAATCTTCAACGCTTCCAATGGTTTCAAAAACCAAAACCTGCTCAGGGTCAATTCCTGTAGTGGATTGTTGAACTTGTGCTCTTTGAGCATTCAATGCGTTAAATAACTCTTCAAATTTTGGAGATAATCTTTCTCCTTGTCTAGTTGCAGATGGAGAAGAAAACTTTCCACCGCCGCCACCCAACTTACTTCGAGTAGCAATTTCTTTGCTTGGAAAGAATAGTAAAGGTCTTTGTGCCATATCTTATTCTCCTAATTTTGTAGTTTCAATTTTTGCCGTTCTGCTACTCCAATTCCTTATTTCATCTGTTACAATATCTTTCATATTTGAATTAGGGAGAGAAAGAATATATCTTCTCAATACGGACAGTCCAAATTCTTCTATCTCTGAATAATTCGCACCTAGCAACCTCTTTGCGATCGTTTCGGATGCAAGCCCAAACTTTATATTATGCTGTTGCTGAAATTTCTCTAGCCAAAATGAAATATTTGCCCGTGTAGGCATTGGTAAATTTATCCTTATTTGGAAACGTCGCCATACTGCTCTATCCAATAATTCAGGATGGTTTGTAGCACCAATAATTGTTACATGACTTGGTAAATCATCTATCTGCAATAGTAATGAGCTAACCACACGCTTTATCTCACCAGTTTCGTGAGTATCTCCACGCTCTTTTCCTAAAGTTTCAAATTCATCAAAGAACAAAACACATTTTCTTGTACTCGCAAAATCTATTAGCTTCCTCAATCTAAGTGCGGTTTCTCCTAAATAAGCACCAATAATACTGTCATATTTCACAACAAATAGTGGAATCATTAAAGATTCTGCAATTGCTTCTGCCAGTGAAGTCTTACCATTTCCTGGAGCTCCGACTAATAAGATTCTATTTCTTGGTTCTAATCCATAAGTCCGTAATAAATCAACTCGATATTGTTCTTGGATATACTGTTCACAAATTTGCATTACATCTTTTGGGAGAATAAGGCTATCCATTTTCCTTTGAGGCGAAATTTCTGTAATCAAGTTTTCCGCCCTCGATTCAAGTTGAATTCTATTATTAGTAGAATTGATAGAAGCAGAATCATTAGTTGGTTTATTTAATTCTGCTTCTAATTTATCTGCCAAAATGGTGTGTTGTTTACTGCGTTCTTCTGCGATAAGAGCTTCTGCGACTTTTCTTATCATGGGTTTATTACCTGCTATCGCAGATTTTATCAAATCTATAAGCAAATCTGCTCTTGCCATATTACTATTGCTCTCCTTAATTATCTTATTTTGTACGATTAAAAAAATCTCGAATGTCGATATCCAATATTTTGGCAATTTGATAGAATGTTTCAAGAGACGGCTGATTTTCATTGGTACACCATCTTGAAACTGTTGATTCATTCTTTCCTAATGCTTCTGCCAGCCATTTGTTTGTTTTATTTTGTTCTGCCAGAATGACTTTTAGTCTATTTATAGCAATGCCCATACACTGTATAATTGAGATTCTATGCAAATATAGTGACCTAAATTCATAATTTAAATATTTTTTCATTTTTTTTCGCTTCCGTATTTCCGGATTAGCCTATATCTATTCAAACAATCTTATCAACATGATTTAATCGTCCAATTTCAGATATGGATTATCCAGACTAAACTGTTAAACCCCTTCGACGTTAGAAAATGTTACATTCAATTATTCACTCAGATGGATTTCCACAGGAATGACATTCATTTCCTGATAATTATAATGAGTTGGTTTCCGCTAACATTTGATCCTGATCTCATTTCTTTCAGTTGCATCCTTATAAAAATCGAAAGACTTTAATGCATCCTGATTTCTTTGCCTTTTAGCGTTTTTTTTATATTAGATAAATCTTTCCCTCTTATGACAGAATAATGAAGGTTAGACTCATCCACCCGATCATTTTTTAATGTTATGACAAACTTTTAAACAATAACTGACTATACACCGCCTTATTTATTTTTCAATTGTTACGGTTAATTCCCGTAACAACTTAAATAAGCATTGTATTCAAAAGAAACGAGTTCTTTGTCGAGCAATTCGGCAGCTCCTTCGAAGTAGATGGTATCGAGGTACTGAATGAATTCTTCCCAGAGTGTTGGACGAATTTCTACCATGAGGTAGATAAAGCTTTCTGTTTTTGGTGCGATAGTTAATCTGTAAGTTTTCATACGATAGTTTTGTTAAAAATTATATGCAGACTTTCAGGTCAGAATCGGGGGTAAACAAAGAGGAACTGGAATTCCAGGTCCCGACAGATCCCGAAACAAGTTCGGGATGACTGGGATGACAGAGGATATGCCGGGAAAATCCTTATTTAGGTACAATCCTTAGCCACTGGATATTCCGTTTCTTAGCGTGTAATTTTGATACAAAACAAGTGGTGAAGGCTTATTAAAATCAGAGGGCATGAAACAGAGAGCAGAGAAAAACAACAACCTATTGAAGCCAACCAAACTGATATCGGTTTATTTGACTGCCTGAAGTGCTAACCAATGACTTTGAATACATTGCTTTGGTGTTGGAGGTCCCGAAATGATCCTGAAATGAATTCAGAATGACATGGAATGATAGTGACATAAAAAAAAGCCTTTCGGCTTTTGTTAACTGATTTATTGTGCCCGACGGAACAAGGTAAAGGACTTATAAAGTTGTTGTTTTAATTGAAGATAATGTTTGATTGTTGCAGTAGTAAAGGATTTTACGGATAAAACTACCAGATTGCGGACTGCATGTTACCCCGATCGGGGCCAATTTCCTGCCATCGAAACGCCGAAACCCGACTTGCCGAGTAGTTTGCTGTTATGTGCATTACTTTTGTTCAGTATATTGCAATCTGTTTAAATTGGAAATCATTTTTAATAGTCTAAAATGAACTTTTCAATTCTTTGGAAGAAATCACTCCTTTGCTTTGTATCAAATTTAATATTGTTTGTATTAAACTCTTTTACTAATTTTCTGTACTTAACATTGTTAAGGATTTCTTTAGAATCAAATCCACCAATATGAGCTTTATGCTCCAATAAGGCAGTAGCCCTCTCAAAGTCATTTGCTAATGCAGTCAAATTCCTCCATAATTGATAATCATATTTTATTTCCAGTACATCTCTGTATATACTTTGTGGTAATATTTTATACTTTTTAATCATAAGTGTCATTGTAGCAATTAAACTTGTCATACTTGTTAAAAAGTTAGTATTATTCAGATTGCTTTCATCTGTATTATTTAAATATTTGAGATTCCAATATGAAATACATAAATTGTCATTTAATAAGTCAATATTGAGTTCAAATATATTTAAGACTATTCCTTCAATTTCTTTTATAGATTTATCATTGTTTGTTCGAATAACTCCTATTTTATTTTCTTTATATTCATTGAGTTCTACGTATAACGCTATGAAGATTTTTCTAAATATTTTTATGTTTTCATTTGCTATGTTTTTCCTTTTATCGACCAAAAAAGCAATAATTGCACCAATAACAACACCGAAAATTGTCGGTATTGTTTTAAGTATTATATCATATATTACACTTAAATCCATCATGATTGTGTTATTCTATTGGTTTTTAGCATTACACACAACGTTCCACCTTTATACTCAGGGCGGTATTTAACCGATGAACTTCCTACGAAGAGTTGCTTTTCCGGGTAGAGCGGTTCGTTACCACCCGCTCCCCCACAGATCCGTACGAGCAACTTTCCCGCATACGGTTCCTCTAAGATCGGGTTCGCTGTTGATACACCCATTCTGCTATATGCATCTCTTTCGTTGACATCTTTCTCATGAAATTGATTCATTTAATGTTTCCAAGATACAGTTCCGATTCCAGACATCTGCCTTCCCTACTCACCGGCTTTCATAGGACTGATTTCCCGGCTTTCATCGGTACTATGCGGATGCTAAGACTGCCTTGCCCGTCTCACTCTCTTCGGTTTCCCTCGATCATGATACCTGAAACTATCGCCCTTTTCTTTGCTCCGCAGATGGAGGCGTTAGTTTCCATCCGGGATGGGATTTTCTGGTACGGTCAATCCTCTTTTACCGTGTTCTTTTAAGGAGACAATAGGCTCTCCCGTGTTCCCGTGCAACCACATCTGCCTTTGAAATACTTCAAAACCCCGGTCGAACCTCTGCCACTTGTCTTTTATGCAGCTTTGGTGTTGCCCTATCAATTTGAAAAAATAAGGCTTCGACATCAAATTAACTTTCGAGGCTAACTCATATTCCTTCAGCAGCCGCTGTCTACGCTTCATGCAACCATTACTGGTTACTATGCAAGACTCGCTTCCGGCGGCTGACCTGCCTTGCCGTACAGGTTTGTTTACCTGTCTGGTTGCTCAGAGATGTTTCATTTTCAATCCCCATCTCACGGATTTGCGCGGCGCAATTCAAATACTAATTTCCGGCCAATGAAGCATCAAAACCCGACTTGTAGGGTAGCTTGCTATTGGCGGTAGTAATTTTTTATTCAGTTATAATTTAGTCTGTAACGAATGAACATTCTGTGTTGACATTTTGAATATTTTCAAAGTATGCTACTGTAATAGAGCTATTTAATCCTAATTTAAATGTACTGTTTTGTGAATAATTAATGTCTAAATGATCCAATGGGTGAAGCTTTCCATTATTGTGTAAAGGGTCGTTGTCATAACGAATATAAGAAGGCTCAAATTGGAATATTTCTTCAAGTAGAAATAATCCGGAAGACTCAATACTATATGGCTCAATATAGAAGTCAATAAGTGATGGATTTAATCTAAATTGTTCGCTGTCCAAAATTGAAATTATTGCTGAGATACTCTTAAAATCTAAATTTTTACCAGAATAAGTTGTCAATTCAATTACTTCATTATTATCAATAATAGTTGAGAATGGAAAGGAGACACTGAAATACTTATTCTTTTGGTAAAAAAATAACCTGCTCATTTTACCTACAATAAGTTTCATGTTGGCAGTGCTTTCAATTACTTCTGAATCCAAACCCAATAGTAATTTACGAGCAGCAAGAGCTATTAGCCTAGCATAATCAATTTTACTTCTTACAGGCGAGAAAAAGTCTTTCTCTTGAAATTCAAATATGTTTCTTTCAATAACTTTCACTTTATTTCTCTTTAATATATTTCAGGTTATCCTTGATGAAATCAGTCAAGGTTTCTACATCACTTTCGATCATATCCATTTGCTGAGTAGCTTGGAATAATTTATCTTGAAATTTTTTCTCAACCTTTAGTTTTCTGAATATTTCCATCATTAAATCATAATGAGATAACTTTTTAAGACTATACTTAAACCTAGTTCTTATCTTCTTTTTCTCTGCTTCTGATGGTTCTTGGATTACCATTTGCTTTGTGTCTATTATTTCCTTCAACCCCATTTTCATTCCATCGGTCAGCCCTGATTGACTGGTGGCAGGCATAAGTAAAAATGATTTAATAAAGGAACGAGTCAGCATAGTGTAAATTGAGTTTCTGTAACTCGGATTGTTCTTCATTTTTTTTGTTATACATATGACAAATGGAAATTCTAATCCTTTAACATTATTTCGATTGCTAATAAAGATAGCATTTGGTTGCTTTTCTTTTGTTTCATATGCTTTGTTCGCCAACCAACCAAAATTTTGCTGAATTTTAATCTCAAGAATGTCGGCTAATTTATAAATGTCATTGTCCGAATCAAGCAAAATAATTCCAATGTCATCTGGTTGCACAGTTTTATTCTCTTGGATGATTTCCTGTATAAGTTGGATGACAGTATCAGAATATTTACTAGTTATCTCAACTATTCTGATACTCTCGAAATTGTCTTCCAAATCTTCAAACCTTCGCAATGGTTCCCTGCTAAGAATATATTCTTTATTTTCTACACGAACATTATAACCACAGTCCTGCCATTCTTTTTCTTCAAGCCAGCGCAATTTATTCTTCTCAAAAAGGCCCATACCAAGCGCGTGAGCAAACATTAGGGTTTTAGGGTCAGTCCTATAACACTTTCCAAGAAGGAAGTCAGGCTCTATCGTACTTGATATATTCTCATCGAAAATACTTTGGAAAATGTCACCAGCTATATAAACATTCTTTTCAGAGACTAATTCACATAATTCAAAAAAGTTTTCATCAAAATCTTGACTTTCATCAATAAACATATATGTGAAAGCGAACTTCATTTCATCGGTTGAAAATTTTGATTTAATTTCTTCAATTGCCAACTTACAGGCATAACTAAAAGACATTTGATAGGAATATCGAAAGAAAGGTATTTGATAAAAAGCACAGATGAACCTATAGGCACCTGAATGAGGTGCAGAACCTGAACCCCATGCATTTGTACACCACAATCTTTTTTCCCATTCAATTTGTTGTTCTACTTTCATAAAGTTGAAAAAAGAAGGTATTCGCTTTTTTAGGCTATCGGCTAAAATCTTGTTATGACAAGTAAAAAATATTGAAGAAGTACTGTCGCTAGTATATAAATCTTTTAATTTATGCAAAAGCAATTCTGTTTTCCCTGTTCCCGATAATCCTTGAATTCTTATTTTCTTTTTTTCTGGATTTTGATAAATAAACCTTGTTTGATCGCCATCGAACAGTTGAATCTTCTGCTTTACCTTATCTAAAGTAGAAATTGGTACTTCTTCTTTTACTCTGTATATATCATTTATGCTTCCAATAAATAACGAAATTAGTAAATCTAGCTTCTTTTTTTCACCTTCGTCTTTTAATGTTAGATTTCTAAAGAGACTGTCAATACTTTTTATATCATGAAGTTTTATGTCGGTGTCAAGTAGAGTTGTTCTCCATTTTCTTGGTCTTCCAATAACGTCCTTGTAAAGATATTTGTCTGATATTGAGCCAATATCTTCAATGACATCTTCAATGTAGTTTTCAAATTCGTCTTCTTTGTTTCCAATATCTATAATTGATATTTTGCATTTAGGTGATAGAATTATTAGTGCTTGTGAATATCGATAAGAGTATTTTTGATCAGTTAAAGGGCGATTTAAAACATAAATCAAAATTTTATTTGAGTCCGCATAGTCTTGCAGCGATTGAAGAAAATCTGCATTTATTACGTTCTTGTCTGCCTGTAAATAAAAGTAACTGCTCATTGCGTTATATGTTAGTTATTCTAGATCTTTGTTTATTTATCATTTTTCCGTCATCATTGCAGTGACGCAAATATTATTACCACCAACTTGAAAATATCACCAAATATATAGTACTTTTCTTTAATTTATCTTTGTTTCGTAATTTCATTTTAAATGATTATTATCTGAAAGACTGTGAATTGGTTTACTTTTATGGTTTCTGAATTGGAAAGGGAATGAACGACATAAAAAAAAGGCCTTTCGGCCTTTTTTAGTTTCAGCTAAAAGGGAAGATCGTCTTCCGCTCCGGCTTTCTGTTTTTTCGACTTCTTTTTGTCGGTTTTCTTTTGTTTCTCAGGTTCTTCATCCTGTGTTGGGATGGCTGCCGAAACTTTGGTCTGGTAATAACAGGTATGGGTGCGTCCGAATTTGTCTTCTTGTTTCAGTTTAGCCACCTCAAATGATAGGTACTTTACTCCGTTCTTTTCGAACACTGCGGCTTCGAGGCCTTCAACTGGAAGTACAATTCTCACGATGTCGAGGTTTTCTACCTGAGTTCCTTTTCCGATGTAATGTTTTTCAAAAGTTGTCATAAGATTGAATTTTAAGTTATAAAAAAATTTATACCAGGTGAGTTATTCTGAATGAGGGTGGCAATGGAGGAACTGGAATACCGCGGTTCGACAAGCTCACCGAACGGTGAAGCAAGAACAAGAATATGCCGGGAAAATCCATTGACGGGAACCACCCTGAAAGAATACACCTTTGTATATAATTTTGACTGACGACTCAATCTGCTGTCAACCGTAGAAAATTTGCACCGGGAAAGGCTATTCAGGTAAACCGAGAGATTGGGATAGTATTGTTGCCAGGTGTAGGCCCTGAAACGATCCCGATATACATCGGGACAGGGTGACGGCGCCCGGAGTGGAACTACCGGCATGAGGCTGTGCTAATGAAATGAAGATGACCGGAAACCCACGTTATTCAGATCAAAGCGGCGACTTCAACAGGATGATACCCGGAACAAAAACGACAAAACGAATAAACAAGCTGCCGGGAAGATGGCCTTACTTGCTGAAACCAAATGCCGAAAGGATTATTGATGGGAGCTTTAGAGTGGCGAACAAAAAAAGGGGCGCAAGCCCCTCTCTAAGTCAAAGGTTGATCAGTTCTTCAACATCCCTGACTTTACCATCCAGTGTCCGTTTCATTTCGTCGATAACAGAGTTAATTACTGCTGAGTTTGAAGTTTTAAACTCATTTCCATTTGAATCCCGCAAACTAATTACAGAACTTAGAGAATCAGCTCCGATCTGGAAGGTTTGCAACTTGCGCCGTGAATCATTCAATGTTTTCCAACGGTCGATCAGCAATGACAAATCTTCCACTCTTTGAATCCTTTCATCGAGGGTTAACTTCCGTGGTGCTTCGACTTCGTCTTTCACAATGGTCAATACCGGAGCAACTTCTACTACTTCAACTACTTCAGCAACTGTGGCTGTTTTTTCTGCAAAATTTGATTTACCCATAACATTTTGCCCCTGCCTTGAGGTCTTATTTTGGCTTCTGGCTCGCCGGTTAAAATTAAATTATGGATAATCACCATTGAGCCAGCCGGATTCTTGTCAATAGCGAATGTCTGGTTTTAACGAGTTGGAAGTTAGAAGTTCGAAGACGGAAGTTAAAAGCTGACCGAGCGCGAAGCGTGGCTTCGACAAAGTCAGCCAGGTAGTCAAATCGAAGTCAATATTGACTTTTCCGGAAGGCGTAAATACCTTTGTCCGGAATTTGAGTGTAACAAGAATATCTATGTAATAAACTGAACATTAATTAAATAAATGGATAACTTGTTCATGGAAAATTTACGAATGCCCCTGTAATCGAACAAAAAAAATGGCCGAAGTCATTTTCTACATCAAACCTTCATCCGCAAAGGAAAAGTAAGATTCTGAAGTAATAATCAGATGATCCAAAACTGCAATGTCGAGAACTTTGCCAGCTTCGCGGATTTTTTTGGTCAAATCTCTGTCAGCTTCACTTGGAACCAGGTTTCCTGATGGGTGGCAATGTGAAATCAAAATTGAGCAACTATTTGATTTTAAGGCTGTTTGCATAATCATTCGTACATCGGCAACTGTACCGTTAAGACCTCCGGCAGAAATCTGGCAATAACCCAATACTTTGTTATTCCGGTTAAGGCACAGGATGTAAAAGTATTCCCGGTAATCCAGGCTGGGAAAAACATCTTTTAAGCAACTGTAAGCATCAGCAGAAGTGACCACCTTCGGTAATTCGGATGCTTTGTACTTGGGTTTGTAACTGATTTCGATTTCACACAATGTTGAATTAAACTGATCGCGCGGAGTAAATAAATTTGTTTGCATTGTTTGTCACCACTGCCCTGTGGATTTTTGTAGGCTGGCTCTCCAATTAATTTTGAGCCAATTACACATTGAGCAGACCGGATTCTTGTCAAGGGCGGGCTTCGGCAAGCTCAGTCATCTAAGTATCAAAAGAAGACCGTACATGCAACCCTTGACTTTTCCGGAATGCGGAAATAAATTTGCGATAAAATTCAGTGAGAGAATGTCTTCCTATGTTGAAACATATATGATATTTATTAAAATATTTAGGAAGTCTACTCTATGCCATGTGCTTGGAATAGAAACAAGTAACCAGAATATAATGCTGGAAAATATTAAGGAGAAATTTTCAGGAAATGAAGGTTTTTTTAGTTCTCTGATTTTCTGCGTCAAAAAGGGATCGATTTTGATGCCTTTTCGTGGACATAATCGTTTGGTTCAGCTCTATACTTGACTGCTCAAAAAAGGTTTGTAGCATAAACATCAAAAAGGTGGATTTACCCATCCCCGGACGTGATCCCACAATGATTAATTGTCCGAGTTCAAAACTCAACGAATCCAATTTGTATGACTGAATTGGAATCGTGCTGATTAGCCGTTCCTGGTATTCTTTTGAAAGTTGGTTTAATGCAGGCATGATTAGATCTATAGATGTTATTACTTCGATTTTTTATTGAAATCACAGCATTTACTATTGTTATTTTGTAAAATTAAAGACCACAAGTTATTCAAACTGGATGGAAGAACGTGCATTTATTTGTAGTGAAATTCATTACTATTTATGAAAGTTACGAACATTTGGCAAATGCAACTGATAGAATTTGGGGTATTAAAATTTTGTAAAATGTCATTTTCGTGGGGTTAATTTCACAAATTTTCAGCGAGTAATCATCTTATATCAGCCGGAACACCGTATCAATTAATTTTTCATCAATATATGGTTTAAAGGCTTTATCCCAGATAAACCAATCTCTCTTTAAAAGTTCAAAATCAATGAATTCTTCATATCTGATTAGCCAGTCAATATTCCAAGGGATTCCGGTATTTCCAATTAATCCTGTTTCACCTATTTCTGCATCATCTTCTGAAAGTTCATAATAACCCCATTCCCATCGGTCGATGTAATGATCAATCAATTCTGTGCTCCATGGCAAACTTCTATTGCTGCTTAGTAGACGCCAGTCCCAAAATTCGATGAATCGATCTATAAATGGAATAGACCAAGGCAAAGATTTTCTTTGCGAAAGCATTTGAAAAGAGTCTTTTGGGTTCTTCATCCAATTCACAAGATTATATGCGAAAAACTGAGGATCGCGAAGAAAATATTCATTTTGAGATAAACTCCTCCATTCAATTCGATCTTTCCACCTTTCTAACAGCTTCATTTCTTCCCAAGGCAAATCCGGATTGTGGCTTATGGTATGCCAACACAAATGATCTGCATATTCTTCGATGATTTCAATAGTGTTGGTCAATACCTCATTCGATGCGAATGCAGAACTGCCCAGATGATCAAAACGATGAAAATATTTTTCGATCATAGGTACAGTCCAAGGTATTTTCTCATTCAGAACAATATAGTCCCAATCCCAGTGATTTTCATATTTCGCGATGAATTGCTCTGACCATGGCAAGTTGGGCTGAAAAGATAACCCTTGCCAGTCCCAACGATCAATATATTTATCAATGAGTGCTTCCGACCAATTAATACGTTCGATATAGCTTAGTGTCTTAAAATCAATTTGTTGTTCGTATTTGGCAATAAGTCCGTTGGTCCATGAAACTTTTGTATTGTATGTCAATCCATTACAGCCGGTTAAAAGCTTGGAAGTTTTCCAAACAATTTCCTTTGAATATTTTTGAATCAAATTAACATCAGCAAAAGAGCGACAACTTGCAGAAAATAAGGACCAGTCCAATTTGTGTTTAAACTTGCTGATTGTGACAGTATCCCATTCTGCGTAGTAGTTGTTTGAGAGAAATTTTATATCCAGATGATGAAAGTGCTTTTTTATTTCGCGCGGTTTAAAGGCGTAATATTCGGAAATCATCCGAATGAATGCATCTGGATGGCGTAGGAAAAAGCTGATGATTTTTTGCTGAGTTGACATTTGATTTTTGTAATTTGAACGATGTTGTTTTTTTATGCTTGGTGCGTTGGCAAGAACGGAATGTGTTTATTTAGAATTCATTTGTTTGAGGTCTGTCGGCTACAGTCATTCCACAATTTGGGCAACGAATATCAAAGATGCTCCAAGTTGATTCTAAATGATAATCCCAATAAGAACCATGTTTAAAGAGTTTGGTTTTGCAATTCCAGCAATATGAAATATTTACTTCGTGTCCACAAATCTTGTTTTGGTTATTATCTTCTGCAATACAGGAATATTTGTAAAACTTACCTCCACTACTATAACTACCTTCCTGAATATCAAATTTGTCATTACCGCAATTGATGCAGAACATTTCATTTTCAGGTTTTGGATTTTTATCTTCAGCAACTCTTGACGGTTCAAGCAAGTATTCAAAACTCATTGCTATAAGCTTCTTTAAAGTGTCTGTGAAATTTGGTTTGAGTTCTATGTAACCATATTCGTGAAACGGAAATTTTATTTGCTGTCCTTCACCTTCTCCGTAAAAAATTCTTTCACCACCGTGATTAGTATATTTAATATTCCTATCTTCAAATGTCCCGTCCTTGCATGGATGCAGAATGAAAACATAATTTATTCCACCTCCATATTTAGTCATCATGTCCATTGTTTCGTAAAGGATTGACTTCTTGTAATTGTAGTTTTTGAATTTTGAATCTAGGACTAAATTTATTGTCCGTGTATTACATTTTACTTCTAAAATGAAATCAGGTCTTTTATTTTCAGCAATGCTTTTCTGATAGTGAAGTGTAACTCGTCTGCCTGCTAAACTATTTTTGAAATCTATTTTAGAATACTCTTCGATTGTTTTTTTATTCGGGTCAATAGTTTTCAAAAGGGCTGACAGGTCTTTTGGAATATGAGCAAAGTGAAAACTTTCCTCCAGTACTTTTATTTGTGTAACCAGACACCACAACTCATAAACCTGTGGCATTTCTCTTAATCCAAATGAGGTAACATTTTCGTAAAGGTCAAAAACTGTAATGTCTATGCCTTCCGATTTTAATATCTCCTTATAATAGCGAAGTGCATTCCTATAAGCAATGTTTTGAATGAAAGTCATGGAAGGTTTGAAGCCCTGAAAGTTCTTCCACTTTATTTTTTCGAAAAAACTGGTCTTCAATCTTTGTTCAAGCAATGGTTGCAGTTCGGATTGCTCCTTATTAAACTCACCAATGTTTTTAATCTGAAAATTTATCTTCTCAATTTTCTTGCTTAGTGTTTGAACCTGATTATTTCTTTCCTGAATAAATTTGTTCCTGTCAGATGCAGAAAGAATTGAAAATTGTCGCCAGTTATTATTTTGAAGTGTCGTATAATTTGCTCTCTGTCTTTGGATAATTTTATCTTGAAAGGAACTTATATATTCAAAGCTTCCTTGTCGTATTGCCCAAACAGAAAATTTATTCCGTTGGTTTCCTCCAACAGTTATTGTTTGCTTTCTATAAGCAGCAAAAAGTTTAAACGTTGTTTCCTTTCCATCTTCAAATAATTCATCAGGGTCAGTTTCAAATTCAAGAGCACTCCAACCTGTATCGTTTCCGTTAAGTTTGTTGCCCCAAAATGTTGGCGTTCCATTAAAATATCTTACGCCCGAAATTTGAAATATAAGTTCATTGAAACTGTCAGCAGTATTGTTGTGGTTATTGACAAATCTTGTTTTTCTACTTTCCCACTGCTTTTTCCACTCATTAAGAAATTCTTCTTGTGCTAAAATTTCATCATTAATCTTTTCTGGATTTACTTTCGGGTCAGGGTCTTGAAGTAATGTAATCTTTTGATTAAGAATTTCAATTTCATTTTTCAACCTTTCGATTTGCAGTGAAGTGTATTTTATATTTTTAGAAACAATCATGTGAATGCTGTGAAGCATGAAACAAACAAATCTGTTTTCATAAATGTCATGATTTTCTAAAACTGCTTTTGAAGGTAAAAGTGTTGCAATTCCAGCTGTAGATAGTTTGCGATATGTCTCTGCAATCGGGATTACTTTTTCTGGCTTGCGAAATTCTTTTGTATGTGAAAGTTCTCGTTTGGGATTTTTGGAGATGTGGTCAAATGCTTTAATGAATTCAATGATTGAACGATTTTCTGCATAACGAAATATTTTATCACAATACCGAATTTCAATCTTGTCAGAACTTACATTTGATTTATTTGAAGTAATAAGATTCCAAAGTTCGCCTTCAAAATCATTTTTCAATTGGGCAAAATCAAAATCATCAATATTGCTGTTGATGTCAATAGTGACGAATTGTTGAATCTGTTGAAGGTTCTCTGATATACCAATTTCAATTTTTCCAATTGTGTTTATTGACGGGCAATGGTGATAACCAACTCCTCTTTGCCCTTTTCTCCAATCACCTTTAATAATCCATAAATCATCTTTAATATTATGCAATCGACTGTTTTGAGTCCAGTTTCCTTCATTAGTTTTGAGATAAGGAGTATGTTTAGTTTTTACGGCAAACTGAAAAAATAATTCATCTTCTTTGTTGTAGAGAACAATGTCATATTCATAGTTGCTTCCACTGATCTTTGAAGCTTCTAAAAACTTCTTTGAGGGAATAATAGTCCGAACCCTGTCAGGACTTTCCCAATCAATAGAAATTAAAAGGACTTCAAACTCTGGCATTATGCAAAGAAGTTAAATTGAGAATTATTTCTGTTCGCTTGTTTAATCATTTCCTCTAAATATTCGCTGCTTGATTTTCCGATGTCTGTTTCATCAGATTCATAGTTGTAATAGAATTCATTGAATTCGGCGGCAAGGAATTTTTGAAATTCCTCCACAACTTTGATTTTCGTTTCACCGTTTTTAGCAATTTCACTTCCGTCAAATATGAATCTTGGAAATATCTTTTGAAGTATAACTGTGTTTAAGGAAATGTCAAATACATCACCATAATCATAAGTTGATTTATTGAGTTCTGCATAATTGAGTGATTGCCTAATTGAACGAATTCCAAAATCAATGTTGAGGGGAAGTAAATATTTATGATTTATTTCTTTTAGTTTATTTGTTATAACTAATAATTCTTGCTCATTTACAGCCGGATATGATTTTCTTTCAGATAACATATTGGGCGGAACATAAACAGGTTTCAATTCTTTTTCGATTTCTGTATTTTCAAACCAAGTATTTACTTGCTCTTCAAAAAGTAAAGGGTTATCAAACTTTACTACATGGATTCGGTCAAGAATTTTTGGAGAGAAATAGTGAGTTGTTTCATCAACATTTATTGCTCCAATGAAACGAATATTGTCAGGGATTCGGATTGTTGAAGGAAATTTCAAAATATCAATCAATCGTCTTTTCATTTTTGCATGTAGTTGTAACATTGATTCCTTTTCTGTGTTACCTAACATTTCAAAGAATTTATTTCTTGCATCTGCGTTATCTAAAAATTCTTGCCACGATTTTATTTGTTTTCCTTTAATGCTGCTCTCAATTAAATTTAGTAAGGTGCTGAATTCTGAAACAAATAACTCTTCCTCGTGATTGGCATACAATTCGATTTCGGGTTGCTTGCTTCGTTCTTCTAACTTTGAAAGAAAATCAGCAAAATAATATTCTGCTCTTGCCAAATTCATTTCGTCAAGGCAGATAAAATAAAGTTGATTGGGATTTTTAATTGCTTCTACTATTGCCTCTGTAAATGGCGTTGGCAAAAATGACATTTGCAGTGGATTATAATAGCCAATCAGATCATCTGAACTTGTCCAGTTTGGTTTTATTGGTATTATCTTGGCAATTCCGCCTAAAGCTTCGGCAAATGCTTTTACTATTTGTGTTTTTCCTGAACCTGAAAGTCCACTCAAAACAATTATGTCATGAGTTTTAAGTAGCGTTAAAAAATTTCTTATTTGATACCTTGTGTAGATTAAATTTTTCTTTTTGTACAGATAAGCATGGATGTGGTCGGCAAGTTTTGAAAAACTTTTTTCAAAATCATTTTCAAAGTCAAGATGATTAACTGGCTTAAATTCTTTAGCTGATAAAAGATTCAAATATTTGTTTTCATCTTCTTCGCTGAGAAATTGCAAGCTTCGGCAAAGAGAAATTCTGTCGCTTAAAGTGGTAAGTAAATTTTCCATTTTCAATAAATTGTTATTAGTTTCTTCACAGGTTTCCTTCAAAGATGAGAGTTCATTTTCTTTGATCTGAATTTCATTGAATTTTTCTACAATGGTTTTGTTATAGTTTTCAATTGCCTCATTTGCTGATTTTACTTTGTTCTCAACTTGTTCTTCTATTTCCTCAAATTTTCGATTCAAGTCATTTAGTGCAGTTTGTTTATCTTTATAGGCCAATGCAATTTCATTTAATCTTTTTGCCTTTTGAACTTTATTTTCTGTTGTTTGAAGCAAGTATGGGTTTTGCTGTTTTTTTCTCTCTTCAATTTTTGACAACTCGCCCTCAAAAAAATATCTTTCGCCTTCCTCTAATTGACGAGGGTTAGGAATAAATATTTTATTGATTCTAAGCTTACTAAGATTCCCACCATAGTTTGGATAAAAAACACGGTTTCCCTCTGCATCCAAAATATCCTCAAAAAAACCAAAGTTTCCTGCTCCTGCGCTCTTTATTAGTCGCCCAGATAAAACCAAATAGTCAAGATTATTAAATTCCTTGATTTTTGTAATCATGACATGACTGCTTTGAGCCAACAACTTATTTAATTCTTTATCGTCAATTTCCTGAACGACTTCTTCAATATTAACTTTTGTTTTATTTGCATTCTTTGTTTCAAATGAAAGTTTGTTTTCCTTGGCACTTTTAAATACTTCATTCTCCATATCAAAATCTAGTTCTGGTTTTTTTTGATCTTCCAGCAAGATTAACTCTTTGGCGTCTTGATATCTTTCCAGATAGATTAATTCAGACCTTTTTCTCAGACTAACATCATCTTTATATTCTTTTTCTAGAAGACGGTATGCATCTTCTGGAATATTATTGTTTGGATTTGTATCAATATCAAATCCATTATTTTGTAAAAACTCTACAATAGTTGAGATTCCAACATTAAAGTCGCGCGCTACTTTGCTTAATCTTTTAATACTACTTATAGCCATAAAATCAGTCAGTTATTAAATTTTAAAATACTATTAAGGAATTAAGTTGATGAAATTTCTAAATCCATCTGTTTTTCACTTATCGATTTTGAAAGCATTTTCAATTCGATTGTCATAGATATTAAAACGATTTCTCTGTTCATCAGATAATAGAAACTGAATAACTAGCTGTACAGTTAATCCATCAACGCCTTAATCAAACAATCCTTCAAATCAGTGTAGTACTGGATATTGATTTTTGTGATCATATCATCCGAAAGTTCGTTTAATTGTTTCCTTGCATTTAGTGGGATAAGTATGGAAGTTGCGCCCTTTTCAACGGCTAATTCAGCCAGGTTGACTGCATTATAAACCAAATCCAGAGAACCGCCCAGGTTGAGTTGACCAACAATGACCAGACCGCCTTTTGTGCTTTTTTCAAGTAGGGCACTGCACATCGACATTAATACGGCCATTCCCATTCCATTGCCACTTTTAGAGGCATCAAACGCCCTTAACTGAATGGAAAATTCATGTGAACGCGGATCTCTGTCGCCAACTAACTCTTTGGTTTTGCTGTATAAATTTTGTTCTGCATACTTTACACTTTCCTGAAATTGGGGTGGTGCCGGTCTGTTTAATATTTTTACACCTGATCCGGGACCAACATTGACTTCAATTTTATATAAACCCGTTGAGTCTTCCTGACCACCAGCATTTAATGCCCATATCTGGCCTGGTGGCAATGGATCATCACCAATCGTGTTTTCGCTATGGATTTCAGGAGTTGTCACAAAAGTTTCTACACCTTCCTCACCAATCCGATAGCTAAAATGGGTATTCCGAAACTCAGCTGAACCAATCCGTTTCTGTTGTTCCTTTACCCTTCTCCGGTATTCTAACGAAACTTTAATGGCCCATTCCAGCAATTCATCAGGAATCGGTGCATCCGGATTGGGCTGCATTAATTTCAGCAATCCATTCAGGTTTTTATTGACTGCTGTTGTATCACGTCCGCTTAAAGCACCGCCGTAATCAATGCGCGACGAAACGGAAGAGATTCTGCTGATGTCGCGCAATCTGGTCCAGCATTCGGCCAGAAAATCACTGACTAAGCCAAAATGATTGGTGAAATATACTTTGTTTAATTTCGGAAAGTCCCAACCTGGCACAAACGCATGAATACGGTCCATAAAGGCCGTATCATCCCTCATTTCCTGTGGCAGTGGACCAAATAAATGCCCTATTCTTTGCTGATGTTCAACATCTACCTCAAAGTTTCCCACCATTACGATACCACCATCTGCGCGGATAGGTTCTTTGCCCCGGCTGAACTCGCCACTTTCCATGTAGCCCTTCATGATGTTTACACCATCTTTCTGGTCAAAAGAAACACCTGAAACTTCGTCGAAGCAAACTACATCATATTTACAAACAAGTCCACGTTCGCCACTTCCCATATTTACAAACATCTTTGCAACGGTAGCTTTTCCTCCCGAAACTAAATGCGAATAGGGTGAAATCTGCTGATAGAGATGTGATTTTCCGGTTCCTCTTGGCCCCAATTCAATCATATTGTAATTGCGTTCCAGAAATGGGATCATACGCACAAATAGCACATTCCTGGCTTTTTCAGACAATTCGGCTGGTTCCATTCCAACACTGCGGATTAAAAAATCTTTCCATTCTTCCAATGAGAAAAACTCACGCCCTTTATAGAGAATATCCAATACATTCCGTTGTGACAATTGAATGGGGCGAATATTACTGATGCCAAATGGCCTGCCATTATTTTCCTGTGCAATAGCTGCATCATATTCCAATTCTATTTCGGCATAAAATCCACCTGTCAACATCCGGTCGTTGGCATTTACAATCTCCGCTGAAATGCGAACCTTATTCAATTGTAAACTTGGTAAAGTAGCAATGTAACTATCCGAAGCTGTATCCAATTTAGCTGTGATAATGTCGATAATTTTAATTGAACCTTTTTCTCTGGCTTTCGATTTGAAATATTCTTCCTCGCCCGGACGAACTGTTCTAGCCTGAAGTTGCCTTTTCACAATTTCCAATCCTTCCTGAATCTCTCCTTCATCGGTAGTTGCACAATAACGACCTAAAAGAAATTCGATCACATAGGTTGGAACCGGATATGTTTTGCGGAATTGCTCCAGCAAATCCTTCCGTACAATGAAGCCTTCAAAGGCTTTGGCTGCTATTTGGTCAATTTTATCCAATTCCATAAGGATATGATTTATCCACCAACGGTGGTTAGTTTTTTATCAAGTATTCTTCCTGTTTCATCCAATAGTACAATCAATGCAGCCCGCGATTCAGCTTCATCACTTACCATTACCGAACCTCTATTTTCACTGATCGTTTTATTTCTCGATTCCACTATTGATGTGCTTTCATCGTTGTATTTAGTGCGGATGTCAATTGTGAAACCTTCGTTTGCAGCTTCAGTCAGTACGACACATTTCAGATTTACCCATTTTACTTCCAGTATTTTAGCCGTTGTTTTTGATCCATTCGGATTTTCGACGATCATGGTAGGAACCAGACATTCGTGCAGCGAAATTCCTCCATGTGCAAACTCTTCATTGGCTTTAAAGAATGAAATACCCGGAGCATAAGCAATGAATATTGAAGGATTCCATCGCCAGGGAAGATGCAATAAATCTGTTTTTGCGCCTTCTTTGATCAAAGCACAACGACCCCACCGGGTTTCGGTTAAGCCTTCATTCAATTGCGTTTTGGGCAATCCGCCCGGTAGTAAAAGCCAGCCATGATCGGTTACGATCTTTATCCGTTTTACTCCTTTTTCAAATGCCGTCTCAATGACTTCCTGTACCTGCTCGAAAAGTTCTTCGATACGTTTTACCATATCCGATTGTTCTTCATGCCCTTTAGTATCAATATCGCCTATTTCCTGCCAACATAGTTTGTCCGGATCAATGTCGTCGCCTGGTTTAATTAACTTGAAATTGAAGTCATCTAAAGATTCTCTAAAAGCAGCTGTTTGCAAATCTTTACCTGATTTTAGCTGAGGACGGAACTCCTTTATTTCACTGGCAATTGAAATAGCCGGAGCCATTGGTGATACATTGGGTTTTGCTGTTGGTGTCAGCGTTGGAATAGCTGACCAGTTTGATTCTAATGAAACCTGATAGTTGAATTGCAACAAGCGTTTGCAAAACTCTTCCGCCAATTCAAATCGAAATGCATCTACAAACAAAACAAAAGATTCGGTTTCTATTTCTGCTGTTTGGCTGGTGAAAATTGAAGCATCATTTACAACCAAGCCCTGAAACTTGGTGGTAACAGATTCAATCCAGGGTTGGTAAATAGTTTTAATCAGTGCTTTTATTAAAGTCTTGTCTTTTTCTGTTTTTACCGCAGCTAACGATTTCCGCATGGCCTGATCTGCCAGATAGCCGCCCGAAACATAGTATTCCTTTAATTCGTCAATGCTTGCTGATGGGAACGATTCCGTAGCTTTTGCAGCCATCGTATATAGATGCTGAAGTGATTGTACTAAAGGGGAGTGGCCCAATTCGTACCAAACCCAGGCGCGGCGAAGATGATGGTTCTGCTCCAAAACTTTTAATGTGGCAAGCGCCTCTTTTGGCTGAAGTTTTGATGCTTTTACCAATGCGGTGTGCAGTTCTTCTTCTTTGGCTTCATTTACCTGTGGCCAGCTTTCCTCCGGAAGGCCAAACATATCAAGACCTAAATCATCGGGCTTTGCTAACCGAAGTAAATCCAAAATTTCAGGAAATTTTTTAGGAGCTGTGGCATACAATTGCCAAACCTGTTTCCATGAGTTGCGTTGCGAACCTAACTTTTCGGCAATGGCTTTGATATTTCGTTGATCCGGTTCAAATTCATATTGTGATTGGCAAAGACTGACAAATATGTCCCTTTTCCCTTGTCCCATGCCCTGTAACAGAGTATCACCTTTACACATCCATTTTAAAATAGCTGGTATGATGTCGGGGAATAACTGGTTATTAAGATATTCTGAGTCAATGATTGTTTTGCCATACAAAACTTCACCATCCTGAAATATTGTGGGCAATGCCTCTTTTAATGCGTATTTCGTAGCACTATCTTTTAATACTCTTACTCCAAGTCCGGTGATGGAGTTTTCTACAAATGCAAGAATGGTCCACTCCTTACCATTTTCCTGGGTAAACAGCGTACCGGTATATTGGTATTCGAGTAAAGGCTGAAATTCAAGACCTGCTACTTCTACATTTCTTAAATCGTTTTTAGCAACACCAGGGAGATAAATAACAGGCGTAGCTTCTTCATCCCAGTTGGCTTCGTGAAGAGTCTTTGCCACCATACATTTTAACCATATTGCCGGACCCTGCTTTTTCAAAGGGTCGTATTTTCCATAGACCAACAATTGCGGAAATTCAGCCTGCAGAACAGGAATCACATCAGTCCACTGCCGTTCAGGATCGGGCCATAGGATTACCTCAGGCTTCACCATGATGTTGCTATTGTGCTGCTCTGCTTGCTTTAAAGCCTGAATTACCTTATCGTATATGCTGAATAACTGCTTCATTACTTGACTGTTTCTTCTTCTGTAACACGTTCAATATCATCCAATAAATCTTCAAACACCTCTTCTTCAACGATTGTTTCTTCATCGAATTCACTCAAATCAACAAACCACCTTCCTATCGCCCAATTATTTATTAACTGCCTTCGTTTCTGAATATTTTCAGGTGTCCATTCATCATATTCTGTTAAGACTCTTTCCTGATTTAAACTACTATTTGCATAACATGGCTTTTCCTGACCAGGTGTTCCCTTCTTTCTATTGAAGCCGTAGTTTCTATAGCTACTATTATTGAATGTAAGACATAAATTACCAAGATCGTGAGTATATAACTTCACCTGTTCAGGTGTAAATCTTTCCGGCCAATAGTGTTCATCATCTTCACTGGTTTGTGGAAGAATATGTTCTATTGAATTTTCCAATGCTTTTTCCGTGAAATATGACCATGTAACAGTAAGGGGATTACCTCCAGCAAGATATTCCTCATACTCATAAAGGAAATATTTTAAAGCCCCCCAATAATACCAATTTTTAAGGGCTGAATTTAATTTCCAAAACTCAGCAAAAACAGTTGGTGAGGAATAGAGGTTTAGCAGCCATCTTAAGTGATGCAGTGAAACCTCGAAATCTATTATCTCATTGTAAAGTTCATTTGAAAATTTAAAAATAGATGACTGCCCTGTATCTGCCCTTTTGCCTTCCATATTGTAAACACGAAAGGCGAATTTTTCAATTAGCTGAACCAATTCCAGATATCGTACAGCATTGTTAGGATATTTTAGACGGCATGCAAGGAGCAAAGGTCTGAAAGAAGCAATCGTTTTTGTACGAAGTAACTTGATGCTGTGGAAAATTACACCTCTCTTTTCATTAACATCTGTAAAGGCGTTAAAAGACCCATTACGCTCAGGCTTTTCCAAATCAGAATAGGCAATTGAAGCTTCATTCAAAGAATTTACATAGATGTTGAGATCGTTAAATAAATCTATATCCCTGGTACGATAAGACTTTAGATTATATTTTACCTTAATTGATTTACACCCATTCCAATCTTTACGATTGTAATTTGCAAACATAAGCCAATGAGCCCTTAAAAACTGGTTTTCCGATTCAGTTCCTAATCCAGCAGACATAAATCGTTGGTATATAAGCGACCATGTTGTGTTTATTAAACTAGCCAGTTCTTTCCTTGTTTCAACTGTTATCTTTGTGGTTAAATACAACAGGTAATTTTTCACCTTTTCGAGCTCTGTTAAATCTTTCCCTCGATTATTCATTACTTCGAAAATCACACCGACCTCTGCTTCTTCGTCAACAATATAGATTCCTACTTTAAGTCGCTGAATCACTTTGTTGTAGAATACATGTAACCAATCATAAAAACCCTCTCCTAACTTTGCTTGCATTGCAAGGAGGTAATCATTAAATGTCTTCTTTGCTACTGCTAATCTTTGGTGCGATCTAATTATTGCTCCTGTAACACTTGGTGTACCTAAAATGTCAGCTTTAAAATAATCTTTACAATCAGCATTTAAAGTAAGCTTGTAAAAAGAATTATTATCACTGAAGCGCGTAGCATAAAGAAATTTTTTAGTTATCCCATTTGCTAGGGTAATATACTCTGGCTGTTTTCTGAAAAAATATTGGATCGAGTTTAGTAGAATAAGAATACTGGTTATACGTTGTTGACCATCAACAATATCATATCCGGAATATTTTGATCCTTCGTTATCATTGATTTCATCCTTTTTTGGGTGGAGAACAACTGTTCCTGTATAATGGTTATAATCTAATGGAAGTAGTTCTAAATCGTCAAGTAAATCTTCACAATGTACTTTTTCCCAAGCATAACCACGCTGATAATCTGGTATATTAAAAAATCGTCCAGCAAATATTTCTTCTATTGAATACACGTTCTTTTCCATAATATTTTATTTTTCGTAGCTACTTTTGTTCTTTTCTTTTGCTTCGCGTTTTTCTTCCAAACTCAAATGTTTGTCATTATCTCGTACTTCGCCCCAATGAGAGCCTGGAGGATTCTTGCCGCGATCGATGCCCCATTTGAGGTTGAATTTGGAGCGCAAAACTCCGGCTTCGATAAATGGACGGATATTCAGTCGAACGCCGTCGTTCAGGTCGGGTTCCCAACCGATGGGCTGTTGTTCGAGGGGTTTCCAGCGCACAAAAATGTCGTAAGGTGCTTCGCCTTCCAGGATGGCTATCAGCTTTTCCTGAAGCTTGATGGCAGCACTGTACAAACCATCGGCACCGCTTTCTCCTGATTTCTTTTTGGCATCGCACATGCGTATCCAATCGCCGAGGTAGGTGTAAGTTAATTTGACCAGGTTTTCTCTGGTGAGCTTGTGGTAATTGACCAGGGCCGAAAAACCATCGGAGCGACCATCCCAGATGTTCCAGATAAAAGGCCGGTTTTGGAACACTTTGCAATGTTGCACAAAGAATTCTTTACGTAACCAATCTTCCAAATTGGCCGATGTTGCTCCTTCCTGTGTTAGCAGTTGGCTAATGGTCTGATTATTCCATTCGCTGCCAAATACTTCTTGAAGGTAGGAGCGCAAGCGGTCGGCACCGGCTTCTTCGGCGTTGACCGACGGAATACAGAAAATACCGTCTTCGTCGGTTAAATGATCAAATGCTTTTATGGCTTTTATTAACTCCCTGGCTTCGTCGGCCAATTCCATTTCTTTGTCGGATTCGGCAGGCCAACGATAACCCAACATACGCGAAACTGCCACCTGCAAAGGGTTTTCTACTTTTATAGGGTGACCATGAAACAACCATTGCGTAGCATCATCACTGTATGGCTTGGGCAGACCGTCAGGGAATTTTTCTTGGGCGACTTTTTGCCAGAATTCAAAATCGAAAGGTACTTTCTTGAGTGTTGCATTTGTTACACTTAATTTCTGATCTAATTTTCTTACTTCCTCTTTAAACTCAGTCGTAATAGAAAATGTGACAATAGCTGATAAGGTACTTTCTTCAAAAGGTACAATAACATTAATATTACTATCTTGAACTTCACCTAAGTAGAATGACCATGGCATTTTAGCCATTTGACTTAATGCTATTCCATGTTTACCCCAAGCAAATTCACCTTGTCTTCTTGCTAAATTTTCCCCATTATCTTCCCATCGTAATATACAAGACAAACCAGAAAACATTTTTCCATCAATTTCTTCGGGAGTACTTTGATAAAAACGCCAAGAATTATTTTTAATAATTTCCCAAAAATTAAACCTAAATCTATTATCATCTCCAGTTTTTATACCTTGCGGTACTTCTACAAATTTTCCCAAAAGATTTGTTTTGAATGTATCTTCAAACATAATTCTTGCATCTGGATTGCCTAATTGATTTAATTGGTTTGCAATTTTAAAACCTATGGTTTTAATCAATTCTTTCTTTTCAGATGCGTAAATAGGCTTTTCATCCCTATTATTTGCCACATTAATCCCCAAAAATGATTGCTCTTTGGATGGTAACTTTTTTAATAATCCAATCATACAAGCAAAAGCTCCTGCTGCTTCTGCGTTTTCAAAAGCATGCTCACCTAAACGAACCACGAAGAGCCAGGATTGATTTTTTAGAAATGACTCTCTATATTTTTTGTAAGTTGTTAAAAACAACCAGTTTTGTGGCATTACACTACAAACAATACCACAAGGCTTTGCCGTTTTTAACAATCGTTCTAAAAATACTGTAGCTAGATCCGATTTGGCTTCGGAATAGTTTTCCATAGAATAATCTGCAAGAATAGTATCTTGTTTTCCCTTGCCTAAATAAGGCACATTTGTAATCTGCAAAGTGTATTTCTGTGCCAATATTTCACCTGCTTTGGCAATGCCAGCAGCCATTACTCCACGTTCAACCAAGTCTTTGTCTGCTTCACCTTCCAAGGCTTTTGTCAATACTGGTTGTAGCTGTTCAAAACTGGCGGTAAATGCATCTGCCTTTATAGTAGAAGGGTCAAGAAGACTGCCCAATTCAGGCGCTAATTGAAAATGGTTATACAACATCCGCATTCCATTTTCCATGCGGGATTTATCAACAGGGTCGGCAACCTTACCCACCAATTTTACCCAATCTTCCACTTTCCCTTTGGGGGCAATGCCGCTGCAAGCCAAATTCATTTCGGGCAATTCTTTGTAATGGCCGCAAAACTTCCATGCAGTTAAAGCCAGGTTAAACGCAGCAATTTGGGTGCATCGAGCATCCAACTCCAAGCCATGCAGGTTTTCAGTAATTACACGGTCAGTAACTTCTTCTTTGGTCAATCCTTCTTCGTACATCCGCAAACTGGCAAATACCGGGAACAACGAAGCCACAAAATGGCCGGAACCCATACAAGGATCGAGGGAAGTAATAGCCCCCTCCCGACCTCCCCCGTGGGGGGAGGAGCTGGAACCGCCAACTTTATCTGGCCATCCTTCGAATTTTCCTGCGGCGGGTGTGCCATCTTGTAAAAGCCTTAAATATTCAAATTTTACTGGAGGTACAACTCCCGGATTGCGGCTAACCCACCAGGCTCCCAAAGTATTGTCGATTAAAAAATGAACCATATACGGTTCGGTAAAAAGCTGTGTTACTGCCGGTAGCTTGGCCCCATCAATTTTGTCGCCACTGGCATTAATGGCTGCTTTGGCTTCGCTTTGCCAAAACTGGTACACCCAACCCAAGGCATCATCGGCAGTAAATATGGATTGATCTAATGCATCAATAATTTCTTCCAATTTAATCCGGTCGTTACTGGCAAACGCAACCTGCATCAATGGGTCGTCGGTCCGGAAAATGGCCGGTAACATTTTAGAGGCGTAAGTGGCTGCTGCTTCCCATTTATCAATGAAACCCTCTTCTTTGGCCAGTTCTTCACACTCTTCCATGGTAACCGCCACACCAGAGGTATGCATCAATAACTCGTTGCTTTCGAGGAATTTGGCAAACAACATTTTGTGCCAGTTTTCATAGGCCAGCTCGTAACTCAACCGATCTATCTGCTGATTACCAGACGAAGGTAATTCATCGCCCAACAGCCGGGCTTTATTCCGGAGCCGGTTGCGTAAAGCCCTTTGTTCCGGAGACATGTGCTGGAAAGGTTCC
>Ga0209125_1001031_pt1 | contig 29654 bp, 20 predicted proteins | sample BarGraIncub1131A_FD_184503 | JGI IMG/M metagenome (GOLD analysis project Ga0209125, IMG submission 184503) | Arctic peat soil microbial communities from Barrow, Alaska - Barrow Graham LP Incubations 11-31A (SPAdes) (version 2) | ecosystem: Environmental > Terrestrial > Soil > Wetlands > Peat... | reverse complement strand
CATGAAAAACTATACCGGAAAGAACCACTTTTAAGGGTTAAGAACCTCAGAACCTGGTTTCCGGTTACCTCGGGTTTTATGTCCAGGACAAAGGGTTATATAAAAGCTGTTGACGATGTCAGTTTTGATGTCTATCCAGGTGAAACACTCGGGTTGGTTGGTGAATCGGGTTGTGGAAAGACGACGCTTGGTCGCTCCATACTGCGCCTGGTCGAGCCCTCGGGAGGAAGCGTGGAGTTTGAAGGACAGGAGATGACAGGGCTAAAGCATGAAGCGTTAAGAAATATGCGTCGGCATATGCAGATTATCTTTCAGGATCCTTACTCTTCTCTCAACCCGCGTATGACAATCGGTACGGCAATTACGGAGCCTATGTTTGTACATGGATTATACAATAATGATAGTGCACGACGGGAAAAGGCAATGGAACTCCTTGAAAAGGTGCAACTTAAACCCGAACATTTTCACAGGTACCCCCACGAGTTTTCGGGTGGTCAACGACAACGAATCTGTATAGCCAGGGCATTGGCCTTAGACCCCGGATTTATTATCTGCGATGAATCAGTTTCAGCGCTTGATGTATCGGTCCAGGCACAGGTGTTGAATCTGTTAAATCAGCTAAAAAAAGACCTGGGGTTCACTTATATCTTTATTTCACATGATTTGAATGTCGTAAAATATATGTCCGATAGGTTGATCGTAATGAAAGATGGCCGTATCCAGGAACAGGGCGAAGCTGATGCAGTCTACTCAAATCCAAAAACAGCCTACACTAAAGGATTAATTAATGCCATTCCTTCATTAATCAATTCATAATAATCATTTGATAAAAGGAAAAAATGTTTTTAAATTGTTGTTTTTCTGATTCAGAACAACAAGACCAAAAGAGACGGATCAATTAATAAATTTTTTATATGTTAAGATCAAAAAATATTAAGAAAAAAGCAGCCAAAAAAGTAATCAATCTTGGCAAAAACCCTTTCATGCGAACAGTTCTGGATGTGTTTGCCCATAGTCCATACAGGGGGTTTAATTTTAAACAGGTCGCTGCCGAACTTGGAATTTCAGATAAACCAAGCCGGATTATGGTGAGCAATATTCTGGAAGAACTACAGATAAAAGAAGCGATCGTAGAGGTGAAAAGAGGCAAATTCAAACTCAATCCCGAATTGATAACAGAGGCTGCACCAACTGTTGATGTGGTGGGCAAAGTTGACATGAAACAAACCGGCAAGGCATATGTAATGGTGCCTGACGCTGCTGAAGATATTTATATTGCCTCAAACAATGTCTATCATGCTTTTCATGGAGACAAGGTTCGGGTAAGCCTGTTTCCAAATCGAAAAGGAAGAAAGCCAGAAGGTGTTATCGTTGAGGTGCTTGAACGGTTCCGCAAACAGTATGTCGGAATCCTTAAAATCTCTTCGCATGTTGCCTATCTGCATCCCGATGAGCCAAACATCCTGATGGACTTTATCATTCCGAAAGACAAACTGTTGGGTGGTAGAAACGGACAAAAGGTTGTGGCAACTATTATCGAATGGCCTGATGATTCAATGAATCCCATTGCGGAGGTCATTGCCGTACTTGGAGAACCGGGGAATAACGATGTTGAAATGCAGGGAATCCTTGCTTCTTACGACTTTCCGGTTGCATTTCCTGCCAATGTGGAACGGGAGGCCGAGGCTATTCCTGAAGCCATTCCCGAGGCTGAAATCATGCGTAGGCGCGATTTCAGAGATATCTGGACCTGTACCATTGACCCTGAAGACGCCAAAGATTTTGATGATGCGTTATCGTTGAAAAAACTGGATAATGGAAACTGGGAAGTGGGTGTGCATATTGCTGATGTCTCCTATTACGTGCGTCCCGGCGCTCCCATTGATGCGGAGGCTTATGATCGGGGAACATCCATTTATCTGGTAGACAGAACGATTCCGATGCTGCCGGAGAAGCTGTCGAATAAGGTTTGCTCTCTGCGACCTAAGGAAGACAAGCTGTGTTATTCGGTAGTTTGGGAAATGGACGATCATGCAAACATGCTTGGAGAATGGATTGGTAAAACCGTTATCAATTCGAGCCGTCGCTACGCTTATGAAGAAGTTCAGGCCATGATTGAAGGTGGACAGGGCGATTATAAGGATGAACTGATGACGCTCAATAAACTCTCAACCTGTCTGCGGGATGAACGATTTAAACACGGATCGATTGCTTTCCGGTCAACGGAAGTGAAGTTTAAAATAGACGAACAGGGTCATCCAATAGAAGCATGGATCAAAGAACAAAAAGAAGCAAATCAGCTTATTGAAGACTTTATGTTGCTGGCTAACAAACGTGTGGCAGAACATATTGGGAAAGTTACCGGAAAGGAAACGCCAAAAACGTTTGTTTACCGTGTGCATGATGAGCCCAATCCGGCTAAGTTGGCCACTTTTATAGAGTTTGTAGGGAAACTGGGTTATGCCATAAAATCTACTTCTCAGAAAAATCTGGCTTCATCTCTGAATAAATTGTTTGAACAAATTTCAGGTAAAGCGGAAGAGAATTTGATTGAATCGATTGCTGTACGCACAATGGCTAAGGCAGAATACAGTACCCAGAACATTGGACATTATGGTCTCTCGTTTAAATATTATACACATTTTACTTCACCCATCCGCAGGTATCCCGACCTCATGGTTCATCGTCTTTTAGAGCGATACATGGAGGGAGGGAACTCAGTTCCGATGCATGAATATGAAGAGAAATGTGAGCATTCGTCTGATATGGAACGTCGTGCTGCTGAGGCTGAACGCGCTTCCATTAAATACAAACAGGCTGAATACATGCTTGACAAAATAGGGAAAGAATTTCCGGGTGTCATTTCGGGCGTCAGCAAGTGGGGTATCTATGTTGAAATTGATGCTTTCAAATGCGAGGGGATGGTTTCACTGCGGACTTTAATGGGCGACTCTTACACGCTTGACCAGGAAAATTACCGGGTTATCGGACAGCGAAGAGGTCGTGTTTATCGCCTTGGAGATCGCGTTCAAATCAAGGTAATGCGGGTTGATCTTGCCCGTAAACAGATGGACTTTGAGCTTGTTGAATAGCAGGATAGACTTAAAAGCCTTCTTCAGAAGGACAACATGAATTGATTTAAAGTAAAATTAAAAAAGCCACTCCCTTGATTCAGGAAGTGGCTTTTTTTTTAATAAATATTACATCTTGCTTTAAACAAATAAACCCCGGATCCGATTTTATAGAGCGATTTGTCTTTCTCTGTCCCAATAAATTGAATTCCTTTTTGGTTAGCGATGGCTTTGTCGCTTTCTGTAATAGAATTTACTTCAGTTGAAGGCAGATAAACAGTTGCCGAAGTATTTACCGGAATCTCGATTTTCAGCGTGAAGTATCCGTTTTTCTTAGTCCATTCACTTTTTATAGAACCGTAAGGAGATTGATATTCAGCTTTTGCTTCTGAAATATCTCCAACTATTTCAGGCCTGATAATGATGTTTTTGAACGCTACTGATTTCATATCCTGCTTGATACCTCCTAAGCCGGTATAAAACCATTCCATGATATGACCTAACATCAGGTGGTTATTAGAAACCCCTTCGAGTGCCGGCCATGATTCAGTCAGGGCTGTAGCTCCTTTTTTTAATTGAAAACCATAACCTGGAATATCATTCCGGTTATTCATTTCGAATATCATTTGTGAAGCGCCACCTTCTTCCAATGCTTTTACCAGAAAATGAAAACCGATGTCACCGGCAGTTAATGCTTTTCCGGATTGATTGATTGTTTCAACCATTTTGTTTAATACATCTGTTCTTTTGTTCTCGTCAACCAATCCCACACACAATGGCATTGACATTGAAGTTTGACTACCAGTTGAATAAACGTTGGTTTTTGCATCAAAGAACTGATCATTGAATGCTTTCTTAACATCATTTCCCAGGCTGGTTAATCGTTGAGCCTCAGAAGTATAATTTAATACTTCAGCCATTTGGCTCAATAACTTTATATCATAGTAATAAATAGCTGTTGCAGTGACTGCTATTGGTGTTAATTGTGCTACACCCGGAGACTTTGGCCCATAATCAAACCAGTCGCCAAGACCGTAAGAAATAATATGATTTTTTGCTGTAGTGCCAAGATAATCCACGTATTTTTTCATCATTGGAAATGCCGATTTCATGACTTCTTTATCTCCATACCATTCGTAAATCATCCATGGTAAAATAACACCTGCACTTCCCCACTCTGGCGAATCACGAAATCCACCACCAAACTCAACATACTCGGGTGCTATATCAGGAATCATTCCATTTGATATTTGTGCATCCATCATGTTCTTAACCGTTTGATCATATAGATTATATAAGTTGTAATTATAAAACATGGAAGCCCCCATCAGATAGGTCTGTTCAAGCCAACCCAGCTTTTCCCTGTGAGGACAGTCTGTGACCACACTTTGTGTATTACTTCTGATTGCCCAGTCTATGAGTTTATAGGTTTGATTGAAAAGCTGGTTAGAGCAACTGAAAGATCCATTTTGAGGTGAAGAATTCCGGGTATGAAGAAAATTTAGTTCTATCACTCTGGGTAAATCCTTGAGTCCTTCCTTGTTAGCAAAAGCTCCTGTTAAAGGGGCAGCACCTTCTACCATGCAATATCTGAACCCATAATAGGTAAAACGGGGTTTCCAGGTTTCTATACCATCACCTTTCAAAGTATAAGTCAGAAAATATGGACTTCCGGAAGCCCTTTGATTGATCATTTGTTTCGTATCGATTAATTCACCGGGGGTCAATTTGATAATTTGTCCCTTTTTGCCTTGTACTTTTAACTCGATAATTCCTGATGCATTCTGACCGAAATCATATAAATACTTTGAGGGTTCGTGTTGAAAGATTTTTTGAACCCTAATGATATCCATTTCCTGAAGTGGGTAATCAGTCTCAGCCATCAGTTTTCCTTTAGGCGCATCAATTATTAGGGCATTCTTCCATTTCGAATCATTGAAGCCCGGATTATTCCATCCCTTTTGTTCCAGTTGTGCATCATAGTCTTCACCACCATAAATGCTTGTAAATGTTATGGGTGAAGGTTCGCACTTCCAATCCGCTCCGGAAACAATAGTTTCTTCGGTTCCATCTGTATAAGATATCTTCAGTTTCGAAATCATCCTGGGCATACCAAATGTAATGACCAGTTTACGATAACGTTCACGGTTGATGTTGTGGAATCCATTTCCAACTATAACGCCGATAGCATTTTTGCCGGATTTTAATTGCTGGGTTACATCATAGGTATTGTATAAAACAGTATAATCATAATCAGTCCAACCTGGAGCCAGAAAACTATTTCCTATCTTAACCCCGTTAATGGATGCTTCATATTGGCCTAATCCTGTGATAAACAGTTGTGCACTAGCAACTTTCTTTTTTACGGAAAATTCCTTCCTGAATAATGGAACAACAGGTCTTTGAAGAGCAACCTTTCCTAAATTGTTTCCATCGCCATGAATACCTGGAACCAACAACATCGAATCTTTTAATCGCTCATAGCCAATCCATTGTGCATTACTCCAGTCAGAGGAATTAAAAAGACCGGTTAAGAATGTAGCATCGACACTCCATGAGGATTCTATGCCATCCTTGTTCCAGACTTTTACTTTCCAGAAATACTTTTTACCACTCTGAAGAGGCATGCCGTTAAATTCGACCAGGATAGACTTATCAGAAATGACTTTCTTTGAATCCCAGATATTTCCGATGTTTAATTTCAATGATTTGCTGTTATCCGAAACAATTATCCGGTAAGCAGACTGCATTTGGTCTCTTTCAGTCGAATTCAATATCCAGTTTAACCTGGGGTTCCTGGTTTCAATACCCAGTGGGTTTACCTTATTCTCACATTTCAGTTTTGTGGCGATTAAGGTATTTTGGCTAAATGCGATTGTGATACAGCTGATTAAAACAATCAAAAGTGAGGTGGTTCTTTTCACGTAATATAATTTTATGGTGATTTTACTCAATTGATAGATCAGAATATTGAAGATGTAAGTTTATAAAAAAAATCAATTACTTCATCATTAAATACTAAATAAGATGAAATTATTACAAACTTTAGGTTCAAATGTATTATATTTACTGAAACTTATGGGAATTCATTTAACCAAACGAGGGTGTTTCTAAAATTCAGGACTAAAAACTTATTTTCCCGATAACTGGTATTGAATTATTTATGTTTATTTTTTAATATACAGAATATTCCATCTCAAATAATTCGATTCCGGTAGATGAACTTATATGATGAAACCTTTTAATAATAATCAATTACAGCTGGCATACGATTTTGTACAGTATACCGATCAAAACATTTTTCTTACAGGAAAAGCAGGTACAGGAAAGACGACATTTTTACTTAATCTGAAAGGCAAATTAAATAAGCGGATGGTAGTCGTTGCTCCAACCGGTGTCGCTGCAATAAATGCCGGAGGAGTTACCATTCATTCATTTTTCCAGCTTCCATTCGGGCCTTATATACCTGTAGATGGGGGTATCAGGACTTCTTCTGAAACCAGACAAGACGCATATAATCAGTCTATTACTAATAAATTCAATCGCGATAAAATCAATATCATCAAAAGCCTCGATTTGCTTGTAATCGATGAAATCAGTATGGTCAGAGCCGATATGCTCGATGCCATTGATGAAGTGTTGCGCAGGTTTAAAGACCGTTACAAACCATTTGGCGGTGTCCAGTTGTTAATGATCGGTGATCTTCAGCAGCTTCCTCCCGTTGTGAAACAAGATGATTGGGAATTACTGAGAGAGTATTACACAACAATGTTTTTCTTTGGCAGTAGAGCTTTACAGAAGACCAGTCATATTACTATCGAACTCAAACACATCTACCGGCAAAGCGATAATGCTTTCATCGAAATCCTGAACAAAGTCCGCGATAATAAAATTGACGTCCAAACGCTGAATGAATTAAACAAGAGATATATTCCAAATTTCGCCAATGATTCCGATGACGGTTATATTACTTTAACGTCTCACGTTATACAGGCTCAACGCATCAACGAAACGAAACTTGAAAAAATTTCCGGTAAGGCTCATCACTTTCACGCTTCCGTTAAAGGAGAATTTCCCGACTTAAGCTTCCCTACAGACAATGAGCTGATGCTGAAAGTAGGAGCTCAGGTCATGTTTGTGAAAAATGATATTTCTCATGAGAAACAGTTTTATAATGGGAAAATAGGAAAGATTATAGAATTTGAAGATGACCATATCATTGTACAATGCCCTTCTGATTCCGATCCTATTACAGTTGAGCCTCTCGAATGGAGCAATAACAAATATTCTATTGACGAGGAGACCAAAGAAATAAAGGAAACTACAATTGGGACGTTTACGCAATATCCGCTGAAATTGGCATGGGCAATTACTATTCATAAAAGTCAGGGACTCACTTTCAAAAAAGCCATTATCGATGCAAATGCAGCATTTGCGCACGGACAGGTGTATGTTGCTCTGAGCCGTTGCAAGACACTTGAAGGGGTGATTCTGAACTCACCTATTTCACCGGGTTGTGTTAAAACCGATTCCACTGTATCAGCATTTACACATGAGGCTGAGCGTAATCAGCCTGATGAAGAAAAACTTGAAGCATCAAAACATGCTTATCAACTTACTCTCCTGACAACACTTTTCGACTTTGCACCAATTGAAAGAAGATTGAACTATCTGATTAAAGTTCTAAGTGAACACAAAGCAAGCCTTCACGATAGTTATCGTGATATTTTCTATAAAATGAGTGATTTATTAATAGCTGATCTACTGAATGTTTCTGTTATTTTTGGGAATCAGATAAAAAAATTAATTGCCCAACAATCCAATATTGATGAGAATGGCCCTTTGCAAGAACGTATAAAAAAAGGGTGTGTTTATTTTCATGAAAAGACTAACGCTATTCTTTATACTGTTTTGCAAAATATTTCTCTCGAGACAGACAATAAAGCGGTCCGTAAATCGGTAAACGATGCGTTGGAAAAATTGATCCAGGAGACCAATATCAAGCTTTCCTCTCTCAAAGCCTGTATGGAGGGGTTCAGCGTGACGACCTATCTGAATGCCAGAGCAAAAGCAACCATTGAAAAACCGGAAATAAAACGCGAACAAAAAATATCGATTGAAATTAATTCAGATATTATCCCCCATCCTAAACTATTCGCACTAATAAAGTCATGGAGAACCAATAAGGCAAAAGAAAACAATGTGCCGGCATTTGTGATTATGCATCAAAAAACGTTGTTACAGTTGGTTGTTATACAGCCTGATACTTTAAAAGAACTAATAAACATTAAAGGTTTTGGAAAGTTAATGGCAAACAAGATTGGTGATGAAATACTGGCTATTATCAAGGATTACAAGGATAATTACGCTGATGTACAGAACAATGAAATCAGTGAGCCAACAATCTTATATACAACAGCTTCAATTGATGACATTCTCGATCAGCAGGATGAAACCCCGACCCGGTGATGACACTTGCAAAAGAAACATTGGGCGACAATATCACATACAATGAAATACGTTTAGTACTCAAACATCTGGCATATCTTAAACAGATGATTTCTGAATCAAAGTGATGTATTACTTTGAAACAACAAAGTCTTCTGCTACTACAGAAATCAGTGTAGCCGGTGTGCATTCTGTGACAGTTACTTTTACATAATCGCCGGGAATAAAGTCATGGGCTTCAAACACTGCGACCTTATTCTGGCTGGTTCGTCCGAACAGAAACTTCTTTGATCTCTTACTAAAACCTTCAACCAACACTTCGTAAGTCTTTCCAACATCCTTACGGTTGCTTTCGAGTGAGAGTTGTTGTTGCAGATCAATAATTTCCTGTAGTCGTCGACCTTTTTCTTCTTCGGGTACATCATCCGGGAAGCGTTTTGCAGCAGCAGTGTCGGGACGCTCAGAATATTTAAACATAAAGGCCGAATCGAATCCTACTTCTTTCATTAAATTCATTGTGTCGTGGTGATCTTCTTCAGTTTCAGTACAGAAACCGGCGATGATGTCGGTAGAGATTGTACAATCAGGGATGCGACTCTTGATGGCTGTAATGCGCCCCAGATACCAGTTCCTGTCATATTTACGGTTCATTTTTGCCAGCATGCGCATCGAACCACTCTGGACAGGTAGATGAATAGCTTTACAGATATTCGGATAAAGGGCAATCATGTCGATTAACTCATCCGAAAGATCTTTCGGATGGGATGTTGCAAAACGAACACGCAACAAAGGATCAATCTGTGCTACTTTTTCAAGTAATCCTGCAAAATTGAACGCATCTTCTTCAGTTTCCCAACTATAAGAGTTCACATTCTGACCGAGTAGCGTTACTTCACGATAACCTTTTGTAAAGAGATCGGCGGCTTCATCAATTATCGTTTGTGGGTTTCGACTTCGTTCTTTTCCACGGGTATATGGAACCACACAGTAGGAACAGTAATTTTCGCATCCACGCATGATGGAAATAAAGGCTGAAACACCATTATGGTCAAGCCTGATTGGTTCAATGTCTTCATATGTTTCTGACGAAGAGAGCAATATATTTACCGCTTTCTGTCCTTCCTCCACATCGGCCATTAGTTTTGGCAGATCGCGATAGGCATCGGGACCCGCAATAACGGTTACATGTGGTTCTTCAAGAAGCAGTTTGTCTTTGAGCCGCTCAGCCATACAACCTAACAGACCGATAACGAGTTCAGGCTTTTTTTTCTTTAGCGATTTAAATTCACGAAGACGGGCGCGGACACGCTGTTCTGCATTGTCCCGAATAGAGCAGGTATTGACAAAAATGACATCGGCTTCTTTAATATTTTCAGTAGATTCATAGTTAGCATCTGCCATGATTGATCCTACAATTTCGCTGTCTGAAATATTCATCTGGCAACCATAGGTCTCGATATATAATTTTTTCTTTGACACGTTAGCTTCAAATTAAAAGGTTAAATAGTGTGAAAATTTGAATCCTTCAGGGCTGGATTCAAATAGAACTCAGGTGCAAAATTACACAAATTAAACAAAATGAACACCCAAGCTGTAGAATTGTTAATTTCATTTAGATAAGGTGTCCCGTCGCCAATCAAATTATTGTTTTACTTTTGCAGAACTTTTAAAAGTGTTTATTATAGATCAATCTATTTATGACGAAGAATCTTGTTATTGTTGAATCACCAGCCAAGGCTAAAACCATTGAAGGGTTTCTTGGAAAAGATTATTTGGTGAAGAGTAGTTTTGGACATGTGCGAGACTTATCTAAAAAGGAGCTGGGCATTGACATTGAACACAATTTTTTACCTGTTTACGAGGTTAGTCCAGATAAGATTAAGGTTGTTAAAGAATTAAAGAAACTTGCGAAGGAGGCTGAAACAGTCTGGCTAGCATCAGATGAAGACCGTGAAGGGGAGGCTATTTCCTGGCATCTGGTTGAATCGTTAGGCCTGGATATGAAAAAAGTAAAACGTATCGTTTTTCATGAGATCACCAAACCAGCTATATTACATGCAATAGAAACCCCCAGGGATATTGATTATAACCTGGTCAATGCTCAACAGGCCAGACGTGTTCTGGATCGTCTTGTTGGATTTGAGCTTTCTCCGGTCTTGTGGAGAAAGGTAAAACCGTCTCTTTCTGCCGGTCGCGTTCAGAGTGTAGCCGTCAGGTTGATAGTTGAAAGAGAAGAAGATGTCAGGAATTTTAAAAGTACAGCAGCCTATCGTGTAACTGCTCGTTTTGATGTGGCTACAGCCGATCGTGCAGCTATTCTGACTGCTGAATTGCCAAAAAGATTAACTACTAAAGATGTTGCATTAAAGTTTTTGAATAAGTGTATCGGCGCAAAGTTTACTATTGCTGAAATTGAAACTAACCCCGGTAAAAAATCTCCGGCCGCACCATTTACAACTTCAACGCTTCAACAGGAGGCCAGTCGTAAACTGGGCTTTTCAGTAGCCAAGACAATGCTTGTTGCCCAGCAGTTGTATGAAGATGGTAAAATTACATACATGCGTACCGATTCTACTAACCTGTCCGACACGGCATTGGGAATGGCCAGGAATGAGATTACAAGTTTATATGGTGCCGAATATGTAAAAATTCGTCACTACGCTACAAAGTCTAAGGGTGCACAGGAAGCGCATGAGGCCATCCGACCCACTTATATTAACCAGTCATCTATCAGTGGTGATAACTCACAACAGAAGCTCTATGAGCTGATTTGGAAACGAACTGTTGCATCACAAATGGCAGACGCCATTCTTGAAAAGACTAATGTTACAATTGATATATCCACTACTCCTGAAAAGCTGATTGCCAAGGGAGAAATAATCAAATTCGAAGGATTTCTCAAAGTTTATCTCGAATCTACAGATGACGAACCTTCTGAAAAAGAGGAGAATATACTCCCTCCCATCAAAGTTGGACAAGTTCTTGGATTGATACAAATGGATGCTGTTGAACGTTTTACTCAACAACCTCCCCGCTATACTGAAGCCAGCCTGGTAAAGAAACTGGAAGAATTGGGTATCGGTCGTCCTTCAACTTACGTTCCAACTATCTCAACTATTCAGAAACGTGAATATGTGGTTAAAGAAGATCGCGACGGCATCATTCGTCAGTTTACCCATATCACTTTGAAAAAAGATAAGATAACTGAAGATGAAAAGTCAGAAAAGACCGGTTTCGAAAAGTCGAAATTATTTCCAACCGATATCGGAACGCTGGTTAATAAGTTCTTAGTTCAAAACTTTGGCAATATACTCGAATATAATTTCACAGCTAGTGTTGAAAAGGAATTTGATGAAATTGCACATGGGATGAAAGTCTGGAATGACGTGATTCGCGAGTTTTATGGTCCATTTCATGTTCAGGTTGAAGAGACACTGAAGACATCTGAAAAGGTAAAGGGAGAGCGGACACTTGGTATAGACCCGGTCAGCAAGAAGAATGTCATTGTCAGATTAGGCCGTTTCGGACCAATGGTTCAGATTGGAGAAGCTTCAGAAACTGAAGAAAAACCTCGTTTTGCCAGTTTAAAGAAAACGCAAAGTCTGGATACGATTTCGCTTGACGACGCTCTTGAACTCTTTAAGTTTCCAAGGAATATCGGACAGTTTGAAGACAATGACATGCTTGTGGCAATTGGTCGATTCGGTCCCTATGTCAGTCACAATAAGGCCTTTTATTCATTATCAAAGACAGATGATCCGGCAACGATTGTATCCGAACGGGCCATCGAACTCATTGAAGAAAAACGTTTAAAAGATTCTCAGAAACTCATAAAGGAATTTGTTGAAGATGTAGAATTAAAAGTACTCAACGGTCGTTGGGGACCATACATTGCCGTAGGTAAGAATAATTACAAAATTCCCAAGGGAAAGGATCCTTTGACGCTTACATATTTAGATTGCCAGCAGATTATTAAAGATGCCCCTGCTTCGCCTGTAAAAAAGAACTTTAAACGTACCAAGAAATCTTAATCATTCAGTATCTTTATTCCCCAGATAAAAGTTGAGCGCATGGAAATATCTATATTTTTTGAACCGGTAAAACAATCAGAAATTACGGCAAGTAAACATTTATTGGGTCAATATTTTGATATCTACGCAGAAGGAGGAAGCTTTCCTGATCTGGAGGGAGTAAAGATTGTTCTGATTGGTGTGAATGAAGATAGAGGTGCAATTAACAATGAAGGATGTTGTGATGCACCGGATGAAATCCGAAAGTTTCTTTATCAGATGTACCCGGGTACATGGAATTGTCGCGTTACTGATTTGGGCAATATAAAGAGAGGGCATACTATTCAGGACACTTATTTTGCACTGACATCTTCGATGGAAGAATTGTTGCGAAATAAAATTGTTCCAATTATAATCGGCGGCAGTCAGGATCTCTCCTTCGCAATGTATAAGGCTTATGAGGCAATGGCTCAGATAATCAACATCACATCCATCGATAATTCATTTGATTTAGGAGAAGACGAGGCAGAAATAAATGCCCGTTCATACCTAAGCAAAATCATCTTAACACGGCCCAATTTTCTTTTTAATTATACCAATATAGGGTATCAGACCTATTTTGTAGATAATAATGCAATTACCCTGATGCGTAAATTGTTTTTCGATACAGTTCGTTTGGGTATGGCTCAATCGAGTTTGGAAGATGTAGAACCACTGATTCGCAATGCAGATATGGTGATGCTGGATATATCTGCAATCAGAATGTCTGATGCCCCTGGCAATCAGAATGCTACACCGAATGGATTTTATGGCGAGGAGGCATGTCAGATGGCGCGTTATGCAGGTTTCAGCGATAAGTTGTCATCCATCGGATTCTTCGAAACCAATCCTGTCTATGATCGCTGCGGACAGACCGCTCATCTGGCCGCTCAGATGATATGGTATTTTATAGATGGTTTTGCTAGTCGAACCAATGAGTTTCCGGGGAAAGTTATTGAAGATTTTTTCAAATATCATGTCGCTGTTAAAGAGCATGAGGAACCCATCATCTTCTATAAGAGTAAAAAGAGTGAGCGATGGTGGATGGAGGTGAACTGTCCGGTAAATATTAGGGAAAAGTATGAACGTCATTATATCGTTCCCTGTTCGTTTACAGATTATCAGACTTCCTGTATTGATGAAGTCCCTGACCGTTGGTGGCAGGTTTATCAGAAAATGATGTAGGTTACTTGTTAGCCAGCAATCAACTTTTATTTCTTGATTTCTCTTTTTGGGTTTTTGGCCAGAAAGGCAGGCCAGCCCGATAATTTTGAGTCACTGGTACCAGTATCCCGCTGAAAATAATGACATACAGCAACGGCCAAGCCATCAGTCGCATCAAAATATTTGGGAGCTTCATCTATTTTCAACAAACGTATTAGCATAGCGGAAACCTGTTCTTTTGAAGCTGCACCGTTTCCTGTGATTGATTGCTTCACTTTTCTAGGTAAATATTCAAATACCGGGATATCGCGATAGAGTGCCGCAGCTATAGCAACTCCTTGTGCACGACCCAATTTGAGCATGCTTTGCACATTTTTCCCGAAGAAAGGAGCTTCAATAGCCAACTCGTCGGGTTTATAACTATCAATTAATCTGAGCGTGGTTTCAAAAATTTTCTTTAGTTTTAATGGTTGATTTTCGATCTTATCCAATTTCAACACATCAAGACATATCAGGCTGATAGCGTTCCCTTTCTGATGGATTAATCCATACCCCATAATGGTAGTTCCTGGATCAATCCCAAGAATAATTCGTTCTTTTGTCAAAATAAATGATTTTGTTTAGAAAAGAAGCACATGAAATTATTGCCAAAGTTAAATAAAACTAGCAACATCCTTATCCAGATTACCATTGTATTGTTAGTCTATACTTACATCTATTACCAGATTTTCTATAAGCGGGATTTTCATGTCATGCTTGGTTTGCTTGATAATATGATGGATGACAGTGAGTTTTTTCCATTATTTTTCTGTGCTTCGGTTTTAATGTTGGGAAATCTGTTTATTGAGGCAAAGAAATGGCAGTTTCTGGTTTCACATGCGGAACGGGTTTCGATGCTTACATCAATAAAAGCAGTGTTTACAGGACTGAGTGTGAGTGTCTTTACGCCAAATCGTGTTGGCGAATTCTTTGGACGAATCTTTTTTCTTAAAAAGACAGAACCCATAGAGGGAATCTTTATGACTGTAATTGGTTCCATCAGCCAATTATTGGTAACAATAGTGGTTGGAAGTATTAGCCTGGCATTTTTTCTACCTTCATATTATTCGATTACTGACTTCCCGACCGAACTTTTAATGGGCGTCCTCTATGTCGTAGGTTTTTTAGCAAACGTCATATTTCTGGGCCTTTATTTTAATATATCATTCATCACTACCATTGCAAAGCGAGTCTTCAAACCTGAATGGAAACACTGGAATCACTATATTGAAATCTTTTCAGCTTATAAGGCTTCCGAGCTTTTTAAGGTTTTTGGTTTGAGCTTATTTCGGTATCTTGTCTTTTCCACGCAGTTTTTTTTATTCTTACGCGCCTTTGAAGTACCGTTACCCTTGTTAGAAGCAATGATGATAATTCCCGTCATCTATTTGGTTACCACATCAATCCCCACAATTGCATTGTCAGAATTGGGTGTTCGGGGTTCTGTTTCAGTATTTTTTATCGGAGTCTTTATGGCCGGTAATTTTATGGGTGTCAGAGATATTCAGCTTCGTGTTTTTGCTGCTTCAACCAGTATCTGGTTAATCAACATTGCAATCCCAGCCATCATAGGAACTTTCTTTGTTTATCACCTTCGCTTTATTGGGAAAACTAATACAAATGGGAATGATGAATAATGAACTGATAATCATTCTGGCTATAGTGCCAACATTTTTATATGTGCAGCTGATAATGCGGTTTACATTTGGATGGTTTTCGTTGGATAGCACTTCTGAACCATATCAACCAATTCCATTGAATACATTTATTTCAGTAATTATTGCAGCCAGGAATGAGGAACATTTTATTATCGGTTGTCTTGAAGCCATCAGCTTACAAAACTACCCGAGAGATCTTTTTGAACTGATTGTTGTGAATGACCATTCCATGGATGCTACTGAAACGGATGTGACTGGTTTTATAGAAAAACATCCCGGACTATCAATCCGATTGCTGAATGCAACAGGTGAAGGTAAAAAGAATGCCATAGCACAAGGTATTCAAGCTGCAAGAGGTATACTGATTTTAGTCACTGATTCAGATTGCACCATGTCACATCAGTGGATAAAATCATTTGCTTCGGCATATGAGAAGACCAGTGCAAGATGTATTTCAGGACCGGTTAAAATGGAGGGAAAGGGGATCTTTGCATCCTTGCAAGGTCTGGAATTCATGAGTCTGATTGTTTCGGGTGCTGGTAGTATCGGTGGCAGAATGCCTGTAATGTGTAATGGCGCCAACTTTTGTTATGAGAAATCAGCATTTGAATCAGTTGGAGGGTTTGATGGCAATGAACGTTATACTTCAGGTGATGATGTTTTCCTGATGCTCAAAATAAGTAAACGTTACGGTGTTGGTGCAGTCACTTTTTTAAAAGATCGTGGAGCCATCGTTATTACTGCTGCACAAACTGATGTTCGGTCATTTCTGAAACAGCGGTTAAGGTGGACTTCAAAGAGTCCTGGTTATAAAGATTTTGGAGTTTTATTGACGGCCTTATCGGTTTTGCTCATCAATTTCATGATTTTAATCAGTGTGGTGATTGGATTATTATCGGGGAACTGGCAACCTTTCTGGTTAATATCAACTTCAAAACTAATCATCGATTTACCATTGCTAATAACCATTGCATCGTTTATGAAGCAAAAGCGACTTTTATGGTATTATTTGCCCGTTCAAATCATTTTGCCCTTTTATGTTGTTTTTACTGCAATCGGGGGCGTAGTTTCAAACGTATCGTGGAAAGGAAGAAAAGTGATGGTATGAAGAATTACCTTGACTCCTATAGCCCTTTCATCAGCGCTTCTGCAATGATAAGATCTATCGGACGGGTAATCTTTATGTTTTCAGGATTCCCTTTGGTCAAAACAATTTTCTCACCCATCTTCTCGAGTACAGAGGCATCGTCGGTAAATGCTTCTGAATAACCCTGTTCATAGGCCTTACAAATCAATGCACATTTAAAGATTTGAGGGGTTTGAATCAATTGTAGCTTGCTACGGTCTATGATGTGATTTTCGGTGCTGGATAGTTCACGTACTGATTCTATTACAGGAATTACAGGAATTGCATTGCCATAGAGCATGGCTGCATCAAAGGCTGTTTGTATTGTTTTATGGCTTACCAGGGGCCTGACGCCGTCATGAATGGCAACCAATCCGTCATCGTGAGGCAGTGTCTCCAGTGCATTTTTAACGGAGTAGAACCGCTCGGGTCCTCCGACAACTATCTGGTGCGGAATTCTGAATGCATATGTCTCACATAGTGCATCCCATGTGGCGATATGCTCTTCCGGGAGGACAACAATAAGGGATAATGAATGACTCAACCTGTAAAATGTTTCACAGGTATGCATCAGGACAGGTCTACCGTTTAATAATAAAAACTGTTTCGGGATATCCGCATCCATTCTCTTGCCTGAGCCACCGGCTACTATGATTACATATTTATGATTCATGAAACAAATTGTTCAGTCTTATATATTACAGGAATTGTTTGCTCAAAGATAATTAAGCAATATGAAAACGTGACTAAAAACAATACTATTTTGAGTTTTCTGTTGTGTCCTCTTTATTTGAATTTGATTTACCTGTCGAATCTCCTTTTTTTGAATATTTCTGTTCGGCAATGTAACCAACTTTTGATAAGAATGGATTGAGTAAACCGGAATATTTAATCAGTTCCATTTTAATAGAGCCAACAATTACAGCAGATTCTGCCATGATCGGTATTTTATTGCCGTCATCTGAAACCCAGAGCGTCATGGGGTATTCGTCTTTAAAGACGCCACCTTTGGCCATCATTGGTTTTAATTTGAGACACTTTACTAGTCCGATGGCTGTCTTTATCGTTTCGCGGCCAAAGAATTTAACTTTGGAGAAATAGACAGAATCGTCCAGGAAAAAAGGCAGGTTAAATACATCTCCGGGTTTTATTGTTTCAGCATCTAAAGTGCGGGCAAAATAGAATGACGAAATAATATCCTGAACATTAATGGGTATATGTGTGATGGCTTTCCTGCTAACGGCAGATCCACTAAAGTGATAAAAATTTACAACATCATCTTTTTTGTATCCACCTTCGCGTGTTCGTCTTGTAAACAACCAAGGAAATATTCCATCTTCGTCGATATAACTCTCAAACCGATCGTCAACCTTAAAAAACATATTAAAAAAGCCACTTGACTTTCCTGTTGCAACAATATGGTAGGTGTCTCTGTTATCGAATTTACGATTGTCATCTGTTACTAAAATAGAACCGTAACCGGCTGTAACATTTCCGGTTAGTGCAGAATGATAATATACCTTGAACTCCAGCTTTTCGCCTCTGCAAAATGACTCGTTCTTGACAGTACGCACGCGTTGTCCAGATAGTTGAGTGATTATTAGCAAACCAAGTAGTAAGGTAAGAATTAATTGCTTCATATTATTTTTATAGCATTCAATGATTAAGTATTCCAATGCCGAACAGTTTTTGTTCCAATGTGTTGTTAATGCAAATATCGACCCATTTTTTAGGTCATATTGTTAATTCGTCCATTTAAGTATACAAAATTAGTTCATTGTTGTTCACGCGCTCATTTCATTTAACGTTTTTTATCAGAAAGAACCGAATAACATTTTATTACCTTCTAAAATGGGCAAAAAAGAATGATTACGTGCTAATAATTTATTTAAAAATGTATATTTGCCAAATGGTTTAACCAAATGGTTTAATTTATTTTAAAAAAGAATGTCAGAAGCTGATTTAACAACCGAACAATTAATCCTGGGGGCTGCCAAAAAGGTGTTTATACGGAAAGGACTTGATGGCACCCGTATGCAGGAGATAGCGGATGAAGCGGGAATAAATAAATCTTTGCTTCATTATTATTTCAGGAGCAAAGACAAACTTTTTGATGTTATTTTTAAGGAAATAGTCATGAGTTTTGCCCCCCGCATCGTTGAGATATTGAATTCACCAATCTCTCTATTTGATAAAATTGAGTTATTTGTTGCTACCTATATAGACCTCTTGTTGAAGAATCCATACATCCCCGGTTTTCTGGTTAATGAGGTTTCCAAAAATCCGGAACGAATTGTCTCTGCTTTGAAAATGCAGGGTGTAAATCCAGCTATCATGCGGGAGCAACTCAGAAAAGAGAGTGAAGCCGGATTAATCCGTCCCCTGAAAGTTGAAGATTTAATGGCAAATCTCATTTCACTTTGTGTTTTTCCATTTATGGCAAAGAATATATTTAGTAATATACTTGATATGAGCGAAGAAGACTATATGCGCTTTTTAGCAGCACGGAAAAAAGAAATTCCGAACTTTATTATCAATTCAATAATATTAAAAAAATGATGCCCATTCCCATACACCCAATATATAAAAATCAATCTCTGTTTAATAAAACAGGAGATCTAATAAATCATATTCAAATGAAGGTATTACTTTTATTAACAATAGCTTTATTATCCTGTATATCTGTCTTTTCTCAGGAGCAACCCATCACATTGGACAAATGCCTCCAGCAGGCTGAACTGCAATTTCCTTTGTTAAAGCAGAAAGACCTGTATGGAAAGATTGCAAATTACAACCAAGAGAATATCAAGACCAATTTCCTGCCACAGACCAATCTGAACGGACAGGCCAGCTGGCAAAGTGATGTGACCAAGGTGCCTATCAGTATTCCAAACCTCAAAATTCCTACGCCGAGTAGTGACATGTACAAGCTAACCCTTGATGTGAACCAGCTTATATTTGATGCCGGAAGTACTAAACGGCAGGAAGAGCTGGAAAATATCAATCTGGAACTTAACCGACAGGGAGTGGATATAGAGATCTACAAGTTAAGAGACAGGGTGAGCCAGATTTATTTTGGTATACTGTTGTTGAAAGAAAATGAAGAGGCACTTAAAGTAACCCTTGGGGATATTGAGTCGAGAGAGAAAAAGATTGAATCACAGGTAAGTCATGGTGCCATGCTTGCTTCAAATCTTACAGTTTTACAGGTGGAGGTACTCAAGATTGAACAGGCCCTTGCTGAACTTAAATTCAGTCAGGAGTCATTGATTCAGTCACTGGTTGAGTTGACAGGAATAAATATGACTGTTTCGTCAATGTTTCAGCTTCCCGAGTCTAACATTGATGGAGTGGCAGATGTAAAGCGACCTGAACTAAAATTGTTTGACCTGCAAAAGGATAGATTAACGGGTATGGATAAACTGACGGAGACCAAAACAAAACCGAGGCTACTGGGTTTTGGTACTTTGGGATATGGTCGTCCGGGACTCAATATGCTCTCCAACGATTTTAAAGGTTATGCTATGTTAGGAGCAAAGTTGAGCTGGAATGTCTGGAACTGGAACCAGACAAACAATGAACGACAGGTATTTGGTGTACAGAAAAGTATCATCGATACACAAAAGGATTCATTCAATCAGAATCTAAAGATAGCTTTACAAAACAACAGGTCAGAAATCAATAAGTATCAGTTGTTGATTGAAACAGATAACCGGATCATTGAGTTGAGAAATGAAATTACGTTGTCTTCAGCCTCTCAACTGGATAATGGAGTGATAACATCTTCGGAATATCTGACTGAAGTAAATGCAGAGCTTCAGGCAAGGCTCAATCTGAAGACTCATCAGATTAAACTGACACAGGCCAGAATTAATTATCTGATAACATTGGGTCAAAAGTAATGGCTAAAAATTCATCTTATTTCTCCAGCAATTAAAAAACGTATAAACAGGAAAATTCTTTTTCAATGAAAGCATCATATCTTTTTGCAGTGCTCCTCTTACTGACAGCATGTAATACAAACAAAGAACAATCAGACGCTTACGGCAACTTCGAAGCTATTGAAACAACCATTTCAGCTGAAGCCAATGGTACACTACTGTCATTTAATCTTGAAGAGGGTCAGACTTTGAATGCAGGGGTACCTATAGGGCTTATCGATACAGTGGATACACAACTAAAATTGTTACAACTAAAGGCACAGTTTACATCTGTAGGTTCCAGAACCGACAACATGAATGCACAAATAGCCGTGATCGATAAACAGGCAGACAACCTGCAGATTGATAAAAACCGGATAGCAGGCATGTTTAAAGACAAGGCAGCCACTCAAAAGCAGTTGGACGATGTCAATGGCGCATTGGATGTAGTCTCTAAACAAAAGGAAGCTGTAACAGTTCAGTTCAAAGGTGTGAAAGATGATGCTGCTGTAGTTCGTCGACAGATTGATCAGTTGAAGGAACAGATCAGCAGATGTCATATTATTAATCCTGTTAAGGGAACGGTCCTTGCCAAGTATGTCGAACCGAATGAAATGGTGACAATGGGAAAGGCCTTGTATAAAATTGCTGATATATCTACACTCGATTTAAAAATCTATGTCAGTGGAAGCCAGTTATCAGATGTAAAAATAGGGAAAGATGTTAAGGTGCTTATTGATAGGACAAACGGGACAACAAAAAATTTTAACGGTAAAGTTTCATGGATTGCCGATCAATCAGAATTTACACCCAAGATTATACAGACCCGTGATGAGCGTGTCAACCTGGTTTACGCTGTAAAAGTCAAGGTGAAGAACGACGGAAGTCTCAAGATAGGAATGCCTGCCGAGGTGAATTTTAAATAAATTATGATCCCAAAAACCAAAATATAGTTCTGATGGATCTCCCTGTAGTAGTAAAAGATATTCACAAAGCGTATGGCAAGGTAAAAGCCTTGTCGGGATTAAGTTTTGATGTAAAACCGGGTGAACTGTTTGGCTTTATTGGTCCTGATGGAGCCGGAAAGACTACACTTTTCCGCATTCTGACTACCCTTTTGATTCCTGATTCTGGATCTGCATTGGTTGATGGGCTTGATGTAGTGAAAGACTACAAAGCTATCCGACGGATTGTAGGTTATATGCCTGGACGCTTTTCATTATACCAGGATCTGACCGTTGAAGAGAACCTGAATTTTTTTGCTGGCATTTTCAAAACAACTGTGAAGGAGAATTATAATTTAATCAAAGATATTTATCAACAGATAGAGCCTTTCAAAAATAGGCCGGCCGGCAAATTGAGTGGTGGAATGAAACAAAAGCTTGCCTTGTCGTGTGCAATGATTCATAAACCTAAAGTGCTTTTCTTGGATGAGCCTACAACAGGTGTTGATGCCGTTTCACGCATGGAGTTCTGGGAAATGCTCAAACGCCTTCAGCAACAGGGTATTTCCATTTTAGTTTCGACACCGTATATGGATGAAGCCTCATTATGCGATAGGGTGGCACTCATACAACAAGGCCGACTGATGGATATTGATACCCCGCAAGCTATCATAGACAAGCTGCCCGGACGAATGTTTGCAATAACTTCTCCTACAATGTATAAGGTGTTGCTCGATTTACAGCAGTTTGAAAATGCCGTCTCCGCATATCCCTTTGGTGATAGTGTTCATCTGCACGTGATTGATGAAGGCTTTGAAACTGTTGACCTTGCAGCCTACCTGACCGGTAAAGGGCATCTTGGATTTGAAATCAAATTGATAAATGCCGGAATCGAAGATTGTTTTATGTACCTGATGGAAAAACATCCTGCCCATGCCTGAAAGTGAACAAATAGCCGAAAAGCGCGAAACGATTATATATGTCAGGGATCTGGTGAAACGCTTTGGAAGTTTTATCGCGAATGACCACCTTTCCTTCGATGTCTACAAAGGTGAAATATTTGGATTCCTGGGTGCAAACGGAGCCGGGAAAACTACTGCTATTCGAATTCTGTGCGGACTTTCAACGCCTACCTCGGGTCAGATTAACGTCGCTGGTTACGATGCTTATCTGGAAACAGAAAAGATTAAACAGAACATCGGGTATATGAGTCAGAAGTTTTCGCTTTATGAAGACTTGACACTCGAAGAGAATTTCACTTTTTATGGGGGTGTTTATGGATTGAGTCGTAAACAGATTAACGAGAAAACGAAACTACTGCTCACCAGGCTTGACTTATTGGACGAAAGTAAAACGATTTTAAAGGCACTTCCCCTTGGCTGGAAACAAAAGCTTGCTTTTTGCGTGGCCATCATGCATGATCCTAAGATAGTATTTCTTGATGAACCAACCGGAGGTGTCGATCCTATTACCCGTCGTCAATTCTGGGACCTGATCTATGAGGCCTCACACAATGGAATTACTGTTTTTGTGACAACACACTATATGGACGAGGCTGAGTATTGCGAACGGGTTACCATCATGGTCGATGGCAGGATTGATGCTTTGGATACACCTGCCAATCTGAAAAAACAATACCAGGCCGCGAGTATGAATGAGGTCTTTCTTCGTCTTGCAAGGACTGCCAGGGCAACAGGGTTATAATTCATGAATTTTTTTTGAACACAGATCATGTATAAATTTATTATAAAAGAGTTTCATCACATTTTCAGGGATTTCAGAACGATGATAATCCTCTTTGGAATGCCTGTAGTGCAGGTTTTACTCTTCGGTTTTGCCATTACCAACGATATCAAAGATGCCCGTATTGCAATCCTGGATAAATCGAATGATTACATGACCCGTGAAATAACGAATAAGTTGCTTTCATCGGGATATTTTATACTGGGTGAAAATCTGGATAAAGATGACCAGATTGATAAGGTCTTTCGTAAAGGGAATATTCGGGAAGTCGTTATCTTTGAAAAGAACTTTGCCGAAAAGATTGAAAAAGAAAAACATGCTGCTATCCAGATCATTGCCGATGCTTCTGATCCCAACATGGCAAACCTTCTCTTTAATTACACCCGTTCGATTCTGAATGACTATCAGAGGCAACTCTTTAAGGATAAACAATTTCCAATGCAGATTCAGACAGAGACCCGCATGCTTTATAATGCCGAATTGAAGAGTGTTTACATGTTTGTACCTGGAATTATTACTATCCTTTTGATGTTGATATCTGCAATGATGACTTCCATCTCCATCGCGCGTGAAAAGGAACTGGGCACAATGGAAATATTGTTGGTATCGCCACTAAAGCCGTTACAAATTATTGTCGGTAAGGTAATTCCTTATGTCTTGCTCTCTTGTGTGAATGCCGTCATTATTCTTCTGCTCTCATTTTTTATCTTTGGAATGCCTATACAGGGAAGTCTGCTTTTATTAATAGCTGAGACTGTATTGTTTATCATCATGTCGCTGTCACTGGGAATTTTCATTTCTACTGTCAGCCAGACACAACAAATGGCTATGATGCTTTCGATGTTTGCATTGATGTTACCAACAATATTGCTGTCTGGATTTATTTTTCCTATTGAAAATATGCCGGTTCCTTTGCAATATCTGAGCCTTATCATGCCCTCGCGATGGTTTATTATCATCATTAAAGCCATCATGATGAAAGGGTCCGATATCATGTTTCTCTGGCGGGAAACACTGATCCTTGTTGGATTGACATTATTTTTCATTGCCATGAGTGTTAAAAAGTTTAAAGTCAGACTAGCTTAATTGGCACTGAGCCATATATTAAAATAATTATGAGAACAATTCTCTTAATCGTTCAAAAAGAATTCAGACAACTAAAGCGTAACCGCCAGATGTTGCCTATCATTTTTATCATGCCAATGGTTCAGTTGCTGGTACTCTCTTTTGCAGCTACTTTTGAAATTAAGAACACCAATTTGTATATCGTAGACAATGATCACAGTCAGCTATCACGAGAAATGACAGCTAAATTCAGAGGTTCACCTTTTTTTACAATCACTGGATATTCTGAAGATTATCAATCAGCTCTGCAAGCGCTTGAACTGCGCAAAGCTTCACAATTACTCATTATTCCTTCGAATTTTGAACGCGATTTACATAAACAAGACAAAGCAAAAGTTCAGGTGGTTACAGATGCTATCAACGGCAGCGCTGCAGCATTGATGAGTGCCTATGCTGTTTCTATTATCCATGATTTTAATATCAAGCTGTTAGTCGAGACCTTCCCTTTAGTCAATCTCCTGGATCCGATTGATATACGTTATTCATTCTGGTATAATCCCAAACTCGATTATACCACTTTCATGGTGCCGGGTATTTTAGTGTTGTTGGTCACGCTAATCGGATTGTTTCTGAGCGGGATGAATATAGTGAGGGAAAAAGAGATTGGAACCATTGAGCAGATTAATGTAACACCCATTCATAAATATGAATTTATAGCCGGTAAGCTGATACCATTTTGGATCATTGCGCTTTTTGAACTAGCCTTTGGACTAACCCTTGCCAAATTTGTTTTTAATATACCCATGGTTGGAAGTATCGGTCTCATATTTGGTGTTGCTTCTCTCTATTTAATCGCTATCATGGGATTAGGACTCTTTATTTCAACACTTGCAGATACACAACAGCAAAGCATGTTTCTGTCATGGTTTTTCATGGTCATATTTATTCTGATGAGCGGATTGTTTACCCCTATTGACAGCATGCCTGCCTGGGCTAAGGCAATTAATATTATCAATCCCATCCATTATTTTATTCCGGTAATGCGCAATGTAATGTTGAAAGGATCTGGTTTTGCCGACATTAGCAAACAGTTTTGGTCTTTGGTTTGTTATGGATCTATAAGTATTTCATTGGCTGTGTGGCGTTATAGAAAAACGAGTTAATTTGTTGGATGCGGAATAGATCAAAATTCTTGTTTATCTGTGCCAAACTTTAACTTTAATTGAATTCAAACAGTCAATATTTTAAACTTTAACATTTATTGTGATTTAATCAAAAGGCACGACAATAAAGGTTTTTAGTGAGATCTGAATACCGGATCAAAGAATGCTAAAAATGAATTGTGAGGGTTTTTGATATTTTTAGTATATTTTTGTCGACTGGTGCTATCTCATAGTATTATTTCGAATTCAACAGACACGTTCTGACGCACTGAGAAAAAACGATTATCTCGATGCCTTGCGGGTTTTTCTTAATTACCCGATTCTTTAATAAAACAGGCTATTTTAAAGCATGTTATAGAATTTTGTTGAATGTAGAATTTCATCAGTTCCATTGGTATACTATACCACTTATAAAATGGGCTCAAAAATAAATGAATGATAAAAAGAATTTTTACTGTTCTGTTCTTCTTTGTAACATTGTTTGCACTAATAATGGGGGGATTTTCATGTAATCCTGCAGGAGGTGCTATAGCATTACGTTCTGATAAGCAATCTGACAGTTTACTGACTCAAATTCAAATCCGGGGTAAACTTATCGCCATTACATCTTACAATTCTACTAGTTATTTTATTCATCAGGGCGAACCCCTTGGTTATCAATATGAATTGTTACGCTCTTTGGCAGATAATCTCGGAGTTAATCTGGATATTATTGTTGAAAATGATATCAATAAAAGCATTGAAATGCTTAATAATGGCAAGGCAGACATTATTGCCCGCGATTTAACAATGACAATGGCTCACGCAAGAAAAATGAGTTTTTCAGACCCTATTCATCAAACCAGACAGGTATTGATACAAAGGAAACCAAATGACTGGAAGAACTTAAACGATAATGAGATGGATAAAATCCTTATCCGAAATCCAAAATCGCTAAAGGGTAAAACTATTTTTGTTCAAATGGGGAGTAGCTATGATGAAAAACTAGCTGAAATTCAAAAAGATCTTCGTGTTAAGTTTAAAATAAATGCCGATTCAGATCGGGAGGTAGAGGACCTGATTGCTGCAGTATCTCATAAAAAAATTGATTACACTATCTGTGACGAACAATTAGCAGCTATCAATACTTCTATTTACAAAAATGTAGATATTAAGACACCATTAAGTAGTTATCAGAATATTTCATGGGCAGTAAAGAAAGATAATCACTCGTTACTCGATGAAGTTAATACATGGCTAAGGGAGTTTAAGAAAACCCCGCAAGCAGGCATGATATATGATAAATATTACAAGAATCCTCGTGGTGTACAGTTCGCTCAAAAACAACTAGTCAAAAAGCGGGGTAGTCAATTAACTCCATTTGACAACCTGCTCAAGCGATACAGTAAACAAATCGGATGGGATTGGAGGCTGTTGGCTTCATTGATATATGAAGAGTCTCACTTTCAACCCGGAATTGTATCATGGGATGGTGCGCTGGGTTTAATGCAATTATCTCCTTCTACAGCTCAAAATTATGGCATAACCGAACACTCCCCCATTGAAAGACAGCTCTCTGCGGGTACCCGTTACCTCAAAAAGTTAAATAATATTTTCTTGCGTCATGTGAAGGATAAAGAAGACAGGAATAAGTTTGTTATTGCTTCATACAACATTGGCCTAAGTCATGTTATTGATGCAAGACGGCTGGCTGAAAAATATAAACATAATCCGGCTAAATGGTCAGATAATGTAGAGTATTATTTAAGAAGTAAAACGAAACCTGAATTCTATAACGATACTGTTGTAAAAAGTGGATATGCACGGGGTGATCAAACCTGTGATTATGTCGACCGAATTTATGATCGTTACCATTCATACCTCAATACCGTTAAGCATTAGAAGATTTTAAAAGCTTATAAATTCTACAGGCTTCAGCAATCGTCTCTTCAGGAGGGGTATAGTTGAAGCCTGTTTTTTTTGTCAGTTTGTCCCCTGAATAGAAGTATTGGTGCTGTGAAGTGCGAACTGTTTCCTTTGTAATAATCGGAGAGCTGCCAGTTATCATACTTCTAAGCTTCTCGATTCGCCACCACGCAGCAAATAGCAGGTTTGGAACTCCAAAGCGTGGTTTGGGCTTATTTAAATTCAAAGCGATAAGTTCAAATAACCGGCGATATGAATAATTAGCTCCATTGACAATGAAACGCTCATTTTTAATCGGGCTTTTCATCAATAAAATCATTGATTGTACCACATCTCTTACATCAACAAAACCATTGATGCCATTGCTATAAAACAATGATAGACCATCTACCGTTGATATCAGTTTAGAGCTTCCTTTACCCGGATCGCCCATACCGATTATTATTGACGGATTAATGACAACTGCCTTGAGGCCTTCTTCGGTTCCCCTCCAAACTTCACGTTCTCCACCATATTTACTAATCGCATAGTTTGAATTCTGACGCGATGATTTCCACGTGATATCTTCTGTGACCAAATTCCCTTGCTCAGCTCTTCCCAATGCTGCGATAGAGCTGACGTGACAAAGTTTTTTAATTCCTTTTGAAAGAGCAGCGTTTACCACATTGGCGGTCCCGTCAATATTTACCTGCATCATCTTATCCCGATCTTTTGGATCGAAGGACACTATCGCAGCACAGTGATAAACAAAATCAATACCCTCCATCGCATCTTCCAGTGAAAAGATATCACAGACATCACCATTTACCCACTCAATTCGTTTCAGGAGCTCTTCTGCTCCATCAATATTATATCGGAATACATTTTCAACAATAAGAGTACTGCTATTCTCACGCTTGAGCGCGCGTACTTTTTCCTCTTCGCGTGTAAGTTCGAGCAGCAAATATGCACCCAGCAGACCGGTTCCTCCTGTTACTAATATCATACGTACAAAGCTAGTTTATTTTTTATTTCTGACCATGCATCGATTCGGAGTTTCTCATTGAAAGGGAAAATCTCTATTTTTGTAAAAAATCAAATCATTACATGAATTTTGTTGAAGAATTGCGTTGGAGGGGTATGATACACGATATCATGCCCGGCACAGTAGAAATGTTACAACAAGGAATGGGGACTGCTTATGTTGGGATCGATCCAACGGCTGACTCACTCCACATCGGACATCTGGTCGGAATTATGATGCTGAAACATTTTCAGCAGTCAGGTCATAAACCACTTGCGCTGATTGGTGGAGCTACAGGCATGATTGGCGATCCTTCAGGAAAGTCGGAAGAACGTAACCTGATGTCGGAAGAGTCGTTACGATATAATCAGGAGTGCATTACAAAACAATTGGTGAAATTTCTTGATTTTGATTGCGGCCCCAACTCAGCTGAAATTGTCAATAATTATGACTGGATGAAAGAATTCAGCTTCCTTCAGTTTCTCCGGGATGTTGGCAAACATATAACTGTCAACTACATGGTAGCCAAAGATAGTGTGAAGAAACGCATGGAAGGTGGCAATGGCATCTCTTTTACCGAGTTTACCTATCAGCTTGTTCAGGGATATGATTTTTTATATTTATTCCAGAGTAAGGGTTGCCGTCTGCAAATGGGTGGTTCGGATCAATGGGGAAATATCACAACCGGTACTGAATTAATAAGACGAATCGGTGGAGGTGATGCTTTTGCTTTGACTTGTCCGCTAATTACCAAGGCCGATGGTGGCAAGTTCGGTAAGACAGAGAAAGGAAATATCTGGCTTGATCCTGAACGTACCTCTCCCTATACATTTTATCAATTCTGGATGAATTGTTCTGATGAAGATTCTAAAAAATATATCAGGATATTCACCCTTTATAAAAAAGATGAGATTGAATCAATGGAACAAGAACATGATGCAGCCCCTCATTTACGCATTCTTCAAAAAGCATTGGCAAGGGATTTGACTATTCGTGTACATAGCGAAGATGATTACAATCAGGCTGTCGAAGCATCAGATATTCTTTTTGGAAGGGGAACGACAGAGACCCTCAGAAAAATGGATGAACGAATGTTGCTCAATGTATTCGATGGCGTTCCTCAATGCGAAGTTCTGTTTGCTGAAATTGAAAACGGCATCAATATCATCGATTTGGTTGCAGAAAAAACAAATATATTCCCCAGTAAGGGCGAAGCCCGTCGTATGATGAAAGATGGAGGTATACAATTAAACAAAGAGAAAGTCAAGGATGATTATACTGTTAAAAAAGTTAATCTATTGAACAATAGATATTTGCTAATTCAAAAAGGTAAGAAGAATTACTACCTGATTAAAT
>Ga0209125_1001030_pt1 | contig 29658 bp, 24 predicted proteins | sample BarGraIncub1131A_FD_184503 | JGI IMG/M metagenome (GOLD analysis project Ga0209125, IMG submission 184503) | Arctic peat soil microbial communities from Barrow, Alaska - Barrow Graham LP Incubations 11-31A (SPAdes) (version 2) | ecosystem: Environmental > Terrestrial > Soil > Wetlands > Peat... | reverse complement strand
TGATCTGGTTGCCATTCTTGAATTGGACCGTGTCGGGCAAATTTAGGATATTATATCGAATGGTTACAATTTCACGGTCTAAATCTTTTATCATGTTGCCGTTATTGTCGTAGGACATCTCATTGAGTGAATCTTTTTTGTTGTAATATTCCTTGGTGTTGTATAAATTCTGCGAACCGCTTGCATCGGTAATGGAAGTAACCTGATTTCCATTATAGGTCATGACTAAATTATCGATGCTTGTACTTCCTTTTTGGCGAGTGAGAGTCGCTATATTACCTTGTTTGTCATAGGTGAAATGTTCCGCATTGGTATTGGTAGATGTTGTTGCATCTTTTAGGCGGTTTAGTTCATCATAACTGTAAGTATAATCCTTTATCACACTACCATAAGTCCAGGTAACAGATGCTATATTTCCGTTGTAGTAAGCAGTGGTACTCGATGGGTTATAATAGATGTTCTCCTCAAAACTTCCACTTTTAATTTTAGTTACCCAATTCCTGATGTTGTAAGTATAGCTCCCTGTTTCGATTAAGTTACTACGAAGGTTGCCGGTCAATTGGCCTAAATCATTGTAACTCTTACTTGAAAGAACGACAGATGCCAGATTGTTTAGCTGGTAGGTCGTATTTTTCAATCGACCTGCGTGGTCATAGGTATACGTATAGACTTCGGGGATAAAAGCTTTACCGGCTATTTTATGATCCGTTTGGGTTTTCATCACCTTTCCTGCAAAATCATATTGATTGTAGGATAGATCATATCCATTCAGGTGATTTGTACTTCGGGTCTGAACAACACGCCCACGTTCATCATAATAGATAGCGGTAGCAATGTAAGTGCCGGAGCCATCCAGCAAATAGGTGCGCGTACCGGTTAGTAATCCTTTGACACTATCTTTTTTAGCGATGCCAAAATTCATTGATTCTTTCGAAGAATCGTAGGATAAGGTATCTTTTTTATTTGTTGGTAATTTAACTAAAAAGTTGTAATTATCGTAATAGTTTACTGTAAGTAATCTCGTTGGTTGTGCTATGAAGAAGTTTCGTGAATAGCCGGTTTCTTCCATTGGATTAGTCAACGATCCGGTTGAAAAAGTTTCGACAGTCAAAAAATCTTTAAAAAGATTCATATAATAAGTATGACTGTTACCATCCTTTATTTCGGATGAGTAAAGCAACCGCCCTAGCATATCATATTTATACACTGTCCATCTATCAGGTGTTTGAGCGCGTTGATTTCCATCTTGCGACATGACCAGACGATTTGTTTTATCGTAGACCATGTAAACTTGATCACAACCGGGTAATTGTTTTATAATTAGATTGTTCTTATAGTCGTATTTGTATACATAGGCATACTTTTTCATAAGTGTATAGTTATCATAACAAATATACGCTTCAGGTGTCTGGTCTACAACATTTGGAGGCAAAACATATATGACTCTTCCAAAATCGTCATATATAAAATAAGTGTCAACATTTGTGCCTTTCCGCTGTAAAATGACTTGTCCTAACTTGTCCTTATACTCTGTAAAAGTTTTCCCGTCTTCGTCTTTTGTTACAGTTTTATACAGGGTATTAGCCGCGTAATATCCATTCCTTTTGAAATACGAACTTGCATAATCAAATTTAATAACCTCAGATGTACCATTTGTTTGATGTTCTATTTCGGTCTTCTTATCGTTACTGTACCAACTAATACCGGGCCCATATTGCCCCAGCACACGATTTGCCGGAGAAGCCTCGTAAAGATTTTCTGAATACGGACGGCTGTCGCCATATACTCCGGGAGCATCGTTGGTAAAAGTATTCACATAGGCACCGGTATTACCGGAAACGGGTATAGGAAGCCAATTGGCCAAACTTCTTCCTCAAAACTTCAAGTTGTAAACTGAAGATACTATCAAAATCGCCCTATAAATCTCTCATAGGTCAATGAACATTTTAGAGATGAAATACGGGGTTTACCGAACGCTTACTACTGCTCAAGCTGATTGAAACTTTCGTTTCTAAAAAGAAGTTTAAAGATTATTTGCAAAAAAATAGTGCTGCTTTATAACATAAAACCGGATTGCTCCGGCTTTTATGTTACTGTACTTTTATTGAGTTAATAATTTCTCTAGCTAAGGGTTTCCACTCCTCCAAATGGTTTTCAGTGCAATTAAATGTACCTATCATCAAACGGTTTTCAAGGCTTGTAGCAAACATAAGGTTGTAAATCCGGCAATCTACAGCAGGTGTAATAAATTCCATTACAATAAAATCAATGCCGTTTATTTGCTTCAATTCGCTCTTTAAAAACTCTATGCCCGGCTGGTTAAACTGACTTTCAAAAACCTGTTTATAATTGGTGAGTTCCTGAATACTGCTTTTACTTTGGGTATGGTTAAAAGCTATGTTTATTGTTCCTTCCTCATTTGTATACACTTCCGTTGGGCGATAGCCTTCAATTGGGTATTTGGCTTTGAGCATTTCTAAACCCATCAATGTAAACCCTGAAGGTAGCAAAATAGAAAGTTTGCCATTCATGACACTTTTGTTTTCCAACTTATTTCCTGACAAAGCTTGTTCACTGACTTTATTGCTTGTTGTCCTTTTATTTTCGCCCGTTGAACAGGATACTAGAAACAAAACTGCTAAAAATAGATAATATATTTTCATTGTATTTTTCATTAAAAACCCCGGTTTCCCGGGGCTAATATTAAAAATCTTTCCAATCATTTTCATTAATTCCAAAATCCTCTTTAGCCGCTTGTAAAGCATGTTCCAACTCCTTAAACCAATCATCATAAACACAAGGTTCTTCTAAAACTTTATGGTGATATAAAAAATAACCTCCACTATCCAGCGGGTCTTTTTCGATAACTAACCATTTTATACCGTCAGAAATAAATTCATTTGGAATAATTGCGTACTTCTTCATTTTTTATCTAATATTCCCTCAATATCACAAGCCAATTCAGTGATGATCGATGAATTATTAATGTTTAATGAGCCATTTCTAAATATAAAAAATTCAATAATATCAAAAAAATGATTATTAACATAAAAGTTAATTTCAACTTCTGAACTGTAATCTTCAACATCTGAAGACTCATCACTTTTTAATTGAATGTCGTAAGTTATATTCTTAGCGCTTAGCCGACTGTTGAAGTTAATAAATAATTCATTTATTTTATTTATAACTTCTTTTTCAATTTCATTTCTCATAATAAAAATCATTTAATTGTTGGAAACAATAACCATTCTTCAGGAAATGTGCGAATCGTTCCATAAGTGCCAATATGATTCTGATGTTGATGAATTTTTTCTCCATCTTTAAATACTTGATGTGTTTTTGATATGACATCTCCATCTAATCTTTCTATGACGTGTCTTGAAAGGCCTCCATCGGCACCTTTTGCAACTCTATTTATTAATTCATAAGATAGTCCAGTTGCTTTAGCACCTAACCTACCTGCTTTCCCAAGATCACCAATATAAGGAATAATAGCCAATGCACTAATTCCGGCATTACCCCATTGTCCTCGTCCAGCATAAATCAGGGCATTCCCTAAGTCTACAAGCCCGGTCGGGTCAGCAATACCTGCTACATCTAAACCAGTTTGAAGTTTATCAAGCCAATCAACCCCTGCAGTCCCTCCTGTATCATCCCCTTTAAATATTGTTTTTCTAGGGAGTCCATCCCCTGCATTTACATTATAACCATCTCCTTCTTCTCCTTGACCATGACCAAAAAACAGCCAATAAGAACCTCTACTTTCTGTATTATCTTTTTGATGAATTACAGCATCACCACTTGGGTGTATTACTACCTCATTTCCGATAACCGAAAAAGCAGGATCTTCATCTGTTCTTTTTGTTTGTCTTCCATCCGGATCAATCCTATTTACTGGATTATTCTCACAATAGGCATAAGGACTAACCGAATAGTCGCTTTCCGCCAACGGATCTATCGTCGTAAATCTTCCAATTGCCGCATAATAACCTCTCGCTCCGTAATCATACGTGTCAAATCCATGCATTTCAACAAAGTCCTTGCCATTGAATTTATTGGGCATTGCATAATAACTATTTCCCTCTGCCCAAGTCAACCCTGAAGGATAATACTGAGTTATGTTTAAAGCATAACCAGCTTTAATCAATTCACGATTACTACCCAAATGATCTTTATGATAAATATAAAAGTTCGAATTACTCGTTACATTATCTGAATAACCCTCGCTATTTAGCACTTTACTAAAATACCTTGTGTTTCCTGAGAGTGAATACTCGAGATTCGTCACAATATCCATTCCACTTTTAATCACTATACCCGGTGTGTGAGTCCAGTTACAGACCTTACCTGGTATAATAGGAGATGTAATCGCCGTTACCCGTGTAAAATAAATCGTACTTAGCTTACTTCCGTCGGCTGTATATCGGTTTATGATCTGGTTGCCATTCTTGAATTGGACCGTGTCGGGCAAATTTAGGATATTATATCGAATGGTTACAATTTCACGGTCTAAATCTTTTATCATGTTGCCGTTATTGTCGTAGGACATCTCATTGAGAGAATCTTTTTTGTTGTAATATTCCTTGGTGTTGTATAAATTCTGCGAACCGCTTGCATCGGTAACGGAAGTCACCTGATTTCCATTATAGGTCATGACTAAATTATCGTTATTTTTGTCTGATTTTGAATAATTTAAATCATAAAAAAGGCAGCATTCACAACGATCCGATAAGCGGACAGTGGATAGTGGCATGGCTGACGGCGACTTCGACGGCCGGCGCAGTGAACGTGCCGATTCCGGCAATACAAAATATCGAAGGCACTTGTGACTAGATTTTTGTGCCGGAAAGGTACGTTAACAAGCAAGGACTAGTGAGCCGGAAGTTATGCCGCTATCCGATGGACGCGCTGTTGATAAAACAAAAAAAAAGATTGCCCTTTTTGAGACAACCTCTTTGAAATAGTATGTAAAGAATCTGATTACTCAACAATCTTCTGCTGCTTCAACCAATCCAAACATAATGCTTTCCAGTTTTCATGGTAGCGGAAATTCTTGTTGAAGCCCCAGCCATGGTTGCCTTCCGGAAAAATATACATAGAAGCTTTCACGCCGTGGGCTTTCAGTGCTGCATAAAAATCGGTACTGTTCTGAGGCATCACGACTGTGTCATCATCACTCAGAAGCAGTAATGTGGGAGGTGTGTTTTTAGTGACCTGCAATTCGTTGGAATAAAAATTCACAGAATCCCTATTATATCCTTCACCAAGGAGGTTAATACGTGAACCTTCATGGGTTAATCCTTCTTTCATTGAAATCACCGGATAAAAAAGAATCATGAAGTCTGGACGGCAACTGTAGGTACAAAGAGGCAAAGAGACTACGTCAGCCTGTTTGCTGCTTTTTAAGGCAGGGTTTGCGCAACAGGAAGCAGGTGAACCCAAATCAAAGTGCGTGCCAGCCGTGGAGGCCAGATGGCCTCCTGCAGAGAAGCCGCTGATACCGATTTTCTGGGGATTGATATTCCATTCTGTGGCTTTGCTGCGGATAATGCGTAAAGCCTGTTGAGCATCTTTTAAAGGTATTGAGGAGTGCTTGTTTGGCAAGCGGTATTTAAGTACAATTCCAGTGATACCATTTTCCGACAACCATTGGGCTATTTGAGAACCTTCGTGCCCGGCAGCCTGACCAGAATAGCCGCCACCCGGGCAAATCAAGACAGCAACTCCCGTATTTTTAGCAGGATCGGCTAAATAAACCGTCATGCCAGGCACAGTTACATTGAAGATAATAGAGTTTTCAACCTTTTCATCACCAGTCAATCCGTTACTTTCAGGAACACCATCAGGCCATAGAAGCACCGTCTTTGGTGTCTGTGCAAACATTGAAACGAAAGAGAGGCAGAGCATTGCTGCCAAAAGCTTTATTCTTTTCATGACTAGTAGGTTAAACTATTTCAAATCTCGTAAAGTCTTCCTTTTTAAATCGACAACGGTTCTTGGTGTATACGTTTTTGGCTTGTCCATTTTATAGACTGCTTTTCGCAAAAAGTGTCCCATCTCCTTAACGTCAAAACGTGCCAATTCCTTAGCCGAGATCAGTTCGCCAATAGCAATGCGGGGTTTCTGCTTTTCCTTATTGAACACTTCATAGGCCATCCTCACCGAACGGACTCTCCAGTTGATGACACCCAGAAAATAAAAAAACGGTGAGTTCTTATCAAAAAATCGAATGGGTAAAACAGGCACGTTAGCCTTCTGAATTATTTTAAGAATACTCTTTTGCCATTCACGGTCTCTGACACCCATATATTTAAACTTAAACATAGACACAGCACCGGCGGGAAAAAATCCGACAGGATGACCATCTTGCAGATGCCCTATTGTCTCACGAATACCATTTATTGCTGTAACTGACGTATCGGAATTCATATTGGTGGTCCTGGGTTTGACCGAAATAAAATTATCATCCATGGTTTTAACCAAAGACAGTATCTGATTGACCATCAACTTGTAATCAGGACGTATTCCTGCCATCAAGTCTATCAGCATAATCCCGTCCAGGCCACCATAAGGGTGATTGGATACAGTGATGAAAGCACCTTGTGGCAATGCCCTCAACCGTTCAATATTCCCAATTCGGTAATTGACACCCAGATCGTTCAGTAATCGTTCAGCAAATTCAGAACCCTGATAATCGCATGAATGGTCATAGACGGCATTCACTTTATGCATAGCAAACAAACGAATGGTAAACTTAGCCAACATGTTTCCATATTTCCCCCTGAAAATTGGAGACAATAGCTCCAATTCTTCTATATCTACAACTGCTCTTTTCAAAATTCTTGTTCTTGGTTAATTAAGATGGTCTCTTGTGGAATAGGAACCTGGTATGATTTACCTTTAAATTTCATCAATAATACACCAATTCCAATCCAAATCAATTCTCTGACGCGGGTTATCAGACTAACATAGACGCCCAGCCAGCCAGCCAAGGATAAAGCCTTGAAAGCCAGCAAGAAACCACCTTCCCTTGTGCCAATTTGCATGGGTGAAAAGAAGAGAATATTGGTGAATAAGCTCATAAAAGAATAAATTACAATGGACTGGATGATGTTTACATCTACGTTCACTGATTTAAGAATGATGTAAACCTCCATACAATTACAAATACGGGCTAACAGTTCTAGACTAATGGTGGTTAGAAAAGCACGACGTCTTCTATTATATAAGTGCGATATTTGTTGATCAATTTGCAGTAAATTGGTATCGTATTTTAGACAGAATGGTATAATCCATCGTTTTAAGAAAGGCACTTGAGACATTATCCTGAAAAAACGTACTGTAAGTCCTTTCCGGTAGCCTCTCCATAACAGAAATAATAAAACGACGAATATCAAAAAAGATATCAGCAGAATAATACTGGCATTCAGAGCCATCGGCAAAAACAGTGCTGCTACCACAATAGACAATGCCCAAAAGATACATTGAGCAGTGATGTGCGACATGGTGTAAAGCAACACGGACGAGGTGGCTTTTTCAACCCCATAAAGTGAAGTCAACTCAATCACCTTATACGGATCACCACCAATAAAACCAAGAGGAGTGGCGGCTTTGAGTGCGAAGCCACTGACATTTATCTTAAAGATATGCCAGAATGATACGCGTCTATTGTACGGATTATCATCTCGTATAATGGTATTCAAGGCTGCTGAATTAATCATATAGATAGGCAACCATATACCAATGATTGCAAAAAACCACCAACCGGTCTTGACAACATTAGCTACGATTTCATCCCATCCAATGCACCAAACCATAACAACTAGGGCCAAAAATCCAAGTCCGAAAAAAATATTCCGATATATGATTGTAGTGTTTCTTCCCATAAAATATTAGTTGTTGTTCAATTCACGACACATCTTCTCATGACGATGGATGGCAATGTATAGCAATGGATTGAGTATGAGTATTTCAACGGCAAAATAGAGCCATTCAATGTTCAATATAAGTGTAACAAGCATAACCATACTTCGAGCATTAAAAGTAAAACTATCCAGCAAGGGCATCATCCGAAGGCTTTTCTTCCTGAATGCGACGATTTTTTCTTCCGGGTATCCATCAGGATACTTAGCGTTCATTCGATTTAAATAGCTAGTCAGTTGCGGGGTACTCTGCTCCTGGTTCCAAGTGTAAAAATAGTACAGTTTGGTAAAGATTTTGGAAACCCTGTTGTCTTTCCAGGGCATCTTATCGTAACGCGCTTTGATCACTAATTTACTCTCAAACTCACTATTCTTACCTCCTTTTAACATGTGAAGGTGAAATGTTTTATACATATCCACCATTCCTGCCTGATTAAAATGAGAAAAGGCAGATAAAGCAGCAAAAAGAATTGGCCAATAACCTAAAAATGCCCATTCTTCACTGTTCATCATACGCAATGTGATGACAGTATAAAAAGTGAGGAACCAGATATCACCACAAAACCCGTCCAGAATTCGTCCGATTTCCGATTTAATACCGGTGATTCTGGACAGCTGTCCGTCTACACAATCCAGGATGTTCGCAAAAACCAGAAGGGCAAAACCTATCAGATTGATCCAAAGTTGGTTATCTGGATAAAATAAGAGACATGCACCTACACCTACAAAGATGGAAAAAATGGTGATGGCATTGGGTGTTATTTTCGTTGGCTTTAAAAGAAGTGCGATTTGAAATCCAACCCTGCGATAAAAAACCCTATCTAGCAGGTTTTCGGTATCCCAGGATTTAAGTGAATCTTTAAAAGCGATTTTTGTTTGATCTTTCATTTTTTATTCTAATTGTACAATATTCATTTAAAGCTATATCCGCCATCACAAACAACTACCTCTCCATTCATGTATTGGTTGTTGATGAGCAACATATATACATCTGTCAGTTCCTCAGGTGTGCAAAACCTTCCGGATGCCACTTTATTGGTAATGCTTTTACGAATTTCAGCAGGTTTGGTCTTTTGCCATTCGGTATCCACAAAACCGGGGGCTACCGCATTCACACGAATCTGTTTATCGGTGAAGAACTTAACCAGATTTTTTACCAGCGCGTGCACAGAAGCTTTCGTCACACCGTAAACCAATGAAACAGAATGAGGCTGAATGCCCATCAGCGAACCGGTAAAGGTCACGCTGCCATACTTATTCAGACGGGGATATATTTTCTGTAGCAAAAAAACCGGGAAATGAACATTGGCCGTAAAGACCTTCTCCCAGTTTTCCGGTTTGATGGTCAGAAAATCTGAACGGTCAGTCATACCTGCATTAAAAATCACGGCATCTATCATCAGATTTTTTTCGTTTAGAAAAGAATCAATACGATCAATACTATTCAAATCCGAATTGTCAGCCTGTAACATAAACACCCGGTCTGGAGCTCTTTCTATAAAATCGGCAGAAACAGCTGTTGCCGTTTCTATATCGTTCGCATAAGTACCAAGAACTGTCCAACCTTCCTGAAGAAGTCTGATACAAACTGCCTTACCGATTCCTTTGGTGGCACCGGTGACGATTGCTGTCCTATTCATCTTTTTTTATGCTGACTGGTTTAGTGTCACGTTCAGCATGCAAATGTTGATCATAAGAATCAAAAATGGTCTTTTTCAAAGAAGACGAAGATATACCGTTTCCATATGGAAAATAAAAGACTCTTACGCCCAAATCTTCCAGATAATCGTATTTACCATACCAGTCATCACCAACGACAAAGGCATCTATATGAAGTTTCTTGACAATTTCTGTATGATCCAACGTATGTTGAGCGATGACAATATCCGGGGCTTTAAGGGCTTCAACAATCTGGATTCGTTCATTGAACGGAATGATCGGAGGATTCTTATAGGATGACACCAACTCGTCGGTACTGACCCCAACGATCAACATCTCACCCAATCCTCTGGCGTAATTGATCATTCTCAGGTGATTGGAATGAAACATATCGAACGTTCCGGAGGTATAAATAATAGTTTTATTATTGAACATGGTACAGAAATCTAAATTTAAAAATATTTCCTCTTTTGCAAAGTTATTTATTAATTCCAACTGCTGGTCTTTTTTTCCCTTTTTTTATTTCAATTCCCTGATCTTGATATTTTGAAACCAAACTTCATTTCCATGGTCCTGTAAAAGGATATTCCCCTCTGTTGCTTCTCCAAAAGACGGCCAAACATTGAATTTGCTGTATGCCACCAACGCGCGCCACATTTGATTGCCACGTTCGTATTCAATGATTTTCACACCATTGAGCCAATGTTCTACTTTCGTATCCCTCACAACAATAGTTGCATTGTTGAAAAAACCTCCACGGAAAGGCTTGTTGTCGGGAGCGGGTATCAAGTCGTAGAGAGAACCGAGCTTACGGTTGCCCTTCACGCCCAGTTTTGCATCCGGATGTTTCTGATCGTCCAGTATTTGAAACTCGCACCCAATAGATGAGCCTGCACCCTGGTTCAATTCAGTATCCACGAAATACTTAATTCCACTGTTGGCACCCTCCGTAATCTTAAAATCGACAGAAAGGATGAAGTTTCGATATTTTTTCGTCGTTACGATATCACCTCCGTTGTTAGACTCCTCCCCTTTCGAATCCTGAACTTTGAGAATACCATTATCCATGACCCAGCCTTTTTCGGGGAAAGTGGTCAATTTAGCTCCCCGCCAACCTTGTGACGTTTTTCCATCCCACAAAAGCATCCAGCCTTCTTGGGCTTCTCTGTCTGAAAGGGTATTTGGAATACAATTTACCTGGAGTATTTCCTGAAAATCAGGACGTTTTTCAATTTCCACATTATTCGTGCAGATCCGGATATTTTTCCAGCTGATGGTTTTATTTTCCATTTTCTGATCACTGATGGCATGCACCTGCAAAGCTATAAAACCGGAAGCTGTCAATTCATCGATGATATTTGAACACGGAACATCGTTGACCCAGGTACGAATACTTTTGCCAATGGCTTCGATTCTTGCCTTGTTCCAAACTCCATTTTTGAAAGCTTTTTGCGCCGTCGGTTTACCGGTCAAATCATAAAGCCAACCCCTGCGGGCTTCGTCGTACACACCACCAGTCCAGGCACGGCTGGATGGATCTATCTCAAACTGATAGCCATGAACTCTGCCATTCTGGTATTCTTTCAGGCTGTTTGACCTGAATTGTACGCCGGAGTTGAGGCCATCTTCTACCTTAAATTCAAATTCAAGGATAAAATCGCCATACATCTTTTTGGTAGCCAGAAAGGTATTCGGCGTATTCATTTTTGTGATACCGACTATCGCTCCGTCTTCCACCTTATAGTCGGCATCACCATTTAGTTTTGTCCAACCTTTCAGGTCTTTTCCGTTAAAAAGAGATTCCCACTGAGTATCAGCAAAAGTCAATAGTGAACTGGCAAAGACGAGCATCAACAACACGGTTTTTTTCATGTTCTTTAGAAATTACAATTAGTATTTAAAAGCTGCTCCACCAGCTATGACTTCCTGATTCTTTTCGTCGAAGATCACCTTTTCACCTGTGCGTACGGCTGCATTCACCATGATACAGGCGACAGAATGATTGTAACCGGCATCCACCGGTGCGTTGGTCTGTTTTCTGGAACGGACGCATTCCATCCAGTTTTGCATGTGTAGGAAGGTCAACGGGTCACCTCCTGTATTGGCGTCTGCAGACACCTTTCCAAAGGAATCCAGCTTGAAGGACTCGAGTTTGTTTTCCTTAAGCCCCATGGCCTGAGCGTGGTCTTTGGTCAGATAACCGTTGGAAGTTACCTGATTGGTATCCAGGTTCAATTCACCACCATTTGAAAAATAGATTTCCTTGGTGCCCCCGGCCGCATTGGTGAAACGCGAGGAATACATAACTTGAAAACCTTTTGTCATATCATTCAAAGGACCATAATCCATAACAGCCGTCATTGTATCCAGATTGGTTCTGCCATCTTTCCACAAATAGATGCCACCGTTTGCGACGACACTTCGGGGATGGTTTAAACCAGTAAACCAGTGAACAGTATCTATTTGATGAGCCATCCATTGTCCGGGTATGCCAGAAGAGAATGGCCAGAATAATCTATATTCCAGGTATTTTCTGGGGTCAAAATCCACGTAGGGTCGGTTCACCAGAAAACGGGTCCAATCCACATCGGATTCTTTGCATTCACTAACGAGTTGAGGTCGCCTCCAGCGATCGGGTTGATTGACATTCCAAGTCATTTCGGCCATGACAACATCACCGAACTTGCCGGATCGGATATAGTCGTTGGCTGCCTGATAATTGGGCCCGCTGCGTCGCTGTGAACCGATTTGCAGAATAATTCCGGAGCGTTCAACAGCCGCTTTTGCCCTGCGGTTGTCTTCCATCGTTTCGGCAAAAGGCTTTTCTACATAAGCGTCTTTTTTGTTTTCAGCAGCTTCTATGGCGTGGGTTGCATGTTGAAAGTCTGCAGTGGAAATGATCACTGCATCTACGTCTTTGTCCCGGTAAAGTTCTTCGTTGTTGAAATAGCCCTTGATGGCATGGCCAAAGTTTTCACTTAACTGGCTGACACCTTCTTCTCTGCGACGTTTCCAAATGTCGGAAACACCGATAATATCAAAGTTCAATTCTTTGTGGTATTGTTTGAATGCAGGCAGCAAGGAATTCTTAAACCGGTCGGAAAAGCCGACTACACCTACATTCACTCTGTCGTTTGCTCCGACAATTCTTTGGTAACTCTTGGCACTCATATTCAGTCCACCCAACATTAGACCGGCCGCAGCCAACCCTGACTTTTTGATGAACGCGCGCCTGGATTCTTGCTCTTTCATGTTTTTCCCCTCAGATTTAGGTCCTTAATTTCCAGAATGGAATTTTTCTATAGAGTGGTAAATTTAAAAAATATTTTCTAGAGTAAGCACTAAATAGTAGTTCAATTCATTTCTGCCTGAATTTTATAAGGAAAAAATACCTCCAAAATGGAAACAACTCATTCCTCTATAAATTCATCCCTGAAATTGATCAGATAAATCCGCTCTGTGGCTCTGGTCATGGCGGTATACAACCATCGGTAATAATCCACCCCCATGCGTTCCTCCGTCACGTAGCCCTGATCCAGGAAGACATCTTTCCATTGACCACCCTGTGCCTTGTGGCAGGTCAAAGCGTAACCGTATTTGATCTGAAGTGCATTCAGCCAGGGATCCTCGCGCATTTTCTCGTAGAGTTCCTTTTTGCTGCGGCAATAGGGCGCATAATCCTGCATGACATCCAAATAGAGCCTTTCCTGAGAAACCTTGTCCAAAGCGGGTGCTTCAGCCACCAGGGAATCCAGCAACACCCGTACCTCCAGCTCCCAGTTGTAATCGGGAAAACGCACTTCCATATCGGCAAAACGGAAACCATACATCTCGTATTGCTTGCGGACACGGACGATTTCCACCAGGTCACCATTGGCAATAAATGGAATCTCCTTGTATTTATCGGACCACAAATAGTTATTTTTGGCTACCAGCAAATAGTCACCGGTAGTTATTTCATCTTCCTTAAACAAAACGGAGTTTCGGATGCCTTTATTGAAAAGGACGGCACGCTTGTTGGAATAACAAATAATCTTACTTTCTTCAGCACCAACGCTACTGTAGGATGCGGTTAGCATATCAATCAGTTCATCGCCGGGTACCCTGATGACATCGACCTTATTGATTTTCAGTTTAGGCAGGACCTTGACCAGATCCTTGCGGATGGATTCCCTCAGGGCAGTCGCATTGGTCAGGATGCCACTGTTTTCGGCTTGACGTACCACCGTGGTCAGCTCAATTTCATGAGCTTCCATCCCAAGATTTCGCAATTCCAACGGATCCAGTGCCGGACTCAGGATTTGACCAACAGGGGGCAACTGGGCAGTATCACCCATCAGGATAAGCCGGCAATTTTCACCGGTGTAAATGTATTCCAAAAGGTCTTCCAGCAAATGTCCACTTCCAAAAACGGAGCTCTCTCCTCTTTCGTTGGAAATCATGGACGCCTCATCGACTATAAAAAAAGTATCCTTGTGTTTGTTGAAATTCAGGGAAAACGGACCTTCTTCTCCATTCACCTTCGCTTTGCGGTAGATTTTCTTGTGGATGGTCATGGCCTGATGCCCGCTGTAGGAAGCTAAGACCTTGGCTGCACGGCCTGTTGGTGCCATCAATACACATCCGATGTGATGTTCATCCAGGTATCTGATCAAGGCACTGATCAAGGTCGTTTTTCCCGTACCTGCATACCCTTTCAGGAGAAAAACCTGCTGGTCACTGGCATTCAACATAAATAAGGACAACCTTTCCAGTGCTGTTTGCTGTTCCGGAGTCGGTTGAAAAGGGAAAAAAGAAGAGATCTCAGCGGTCAGTCGCTCTTGATTCATTTTGGAAACTAATTTTGGAATAAAAGTAGTGCGTTTCAATTTCATTTGCTAATTTTGTTTTACAATAATTCGTCTTCCAAAATGCAGGAAACTGACAATAAACCTCGGACTTCTCCACATGCTCTATCCATTCGTACTACTCCGGATGGATTCTCTTTTTGCTTTACAACGGCAAAAGGTTATATCCTCAAGGACCTGAAGATGCCTACGAAGTTTGATTTTCCGGAACGATTTGAAGACTATGTACAATCAAAAGGTTGGGCTGAAAAGGAAAATCTGGATGTTACTATTATCGACTTTGCAAACCAATTTATGGTGTTGCCGGATAAAATTACGGACGAAGAACAAATCAAGACCTTTTTCAACTTCGAATTTCAGCACCAGGAAGCGAATCAGATATTTACGGTACCCTTATACGATGGAAAGCAGATTTTTTGTTGGGAAATGCTGAGTAGCCAAGACCAATATTTTGAAAAGCTGTTTCCCAGTCTGAAAATAGTCTCGTCTGCTTACCTTCTTGCCAATTGGACTATCCGTCGGGCTTCTGAAGTACAGTATCCCATTGTCGTGGCTCATTTGTACGGAAAACATATGCACCTTTTTGCTGCAAACGCTGAAAAGCTATTATTCGCCAATACATTCAGCATCAAGGAAATTCAGGAAATACCTTACTATTTATTTCGGTGTATGGATCAACTTTCATTAGACCCATTAACATCCAGATGCATCATCTGTTGTGAAACGGTATCCGATGAAGAAATTCTGGATATGTTAAGTCCTTATCTCAAATACATTGAGTTAGCTATCTTTACCCATGAAACTGACGAGCCATTGCAAATTACCTTAAAAAAAATGAATCCTTATGCGAATCGTTAGCGGAACATTCAGAGGCAGAAAATTTCAATTGCCTACAAACCTCAAGGCAAGACCCACCACCGATTTTGCCAAAGAAAACTTATTCAATGTTCTAGCCAACCACATTGATTTTGAAGATTTAGTCGTATTGGATTTATTTTCAGGAACAGGCAGCATTTCGTTTGAATTTCTCTCAAGGGGAGCCAAACAGGTCACATGCGTGGAACAATATGCACCTCATGTCAAATTTATCAAGGAAGTGGCGGAGAAGCTAAAAGTCGACAATTTGACCGTTATAACAGGAGACGCTTACCGTTTTATCAAAAGTTCTATAGGAAAGTTTGACCTGATTTTTACCGATGCTCCTTATGCAGACGAACGCCTGGGTACTTTACCAGATCTTATTCTGAAATCCACTTTGTTGGCCAAAGAGGGTCTGTTGATTGTGGAACATTCCAAAACGAATGAGTTCAGCAGCCATCCTTCATACAAGGAAACGCGCGAATACGGCAGTGTGAATTTCAGCTTTTTTAAAGCCTTAGAACCAGAGGTTAAAGAAGCGGACCAAACAGACGACAAATAGATTCGCTCCAACGTACCATCCTGGGACGTTTTTCCCATTCAAGCAAGTTTATAAGCCTGCATTGTTTTTGGTCTTCCAGGAACACTGCTTTCATTTGTTTGCAAAAAGTCTCATTGTAAATGAAGGAATTCACTTCAAAGTTAAACTCAAAACTCCTGTAATCGAAATTGGTTGAACCGACGGTTGACACGACGTCATCTGCCACCAACGTTTTGGCATGCAAAAAGCCATCCTGATAAAAATAGACCTTGACACCTGCCTCCATGACCTCTGACAAGTATGAATGCATCGCCTTCAAAGCCACCCAAGTATCCGATTTTTCAGGGACCATCAGACGGACATCCACACCACTTAACGCGGCAGTTTGCATAGCAGTGAGCAAACTTTCGTTGGGTAAAAAATAGGGTGTCTGGATATAGACATATTTTCGGGCATTGGTCAAAGTCAGGAACAAACCTTGCATAATATTCTCCCAATCCGTATCGGGGCTACTGGTGACTGTTTGTACCAGGCAATCCCCTTTATCACTTAGGTCCGGGAAATAATATTTGGAAGTCATCAGACTCCGGCTCACAAAAAACCAGTCTATCAGAAAAGCAGTCTGCAAACCGTAAACAGCCTTACCCTCGATCCGGACATGACTATCGCGCCAAAAGGCGAAGTGCCCCCCCTCCAGATATCGATCCGCCACATTAAAGCCACCGGTATAAGCAATTTCACCATCAATGACAACAATTTTCCGGTGATTACGGTAGTTGAACTTCGGGGAAAGGTAAGGAAGAAGAACTTTCAGGAATGGATAGACCTTCACCCCTGCTTCCTGCATTTCCTTAAAGAAACGCTGTTTGGTTTTCCAGGAGCCAATGTCGTCATAAATCAGTCTGACTTCAAGTCCTTGTTTGGCCTTTTCGATGAGCAGATGCTGCAACTCGTAACCAATCTTACATTGCTCAATGATGTAGTAATCTATGTGAATGTGCTTTTTTGCCTTTCGGATATCGTCGAACATCGTGTCAAACTTTTTACGTCCGTCAGTAATCAGTTTCACGGAATTGCCGGAAAAAATGGGATGGGAATTATTCTTTCTGAACAGTTCGATCAAACCTGCACATTCCGCAGGATATTGGGCCGGATCGGACTCTTCATACAAGTAAGCTGGATTATTTTCTATCCTTCTAATACTTTTTTTGGAAATAATCTTCTGTTTACGATACCGCTGACCAAAAAAGACGTACAAGACAATGCCAACATAAGGCAGGAAGAAAAGGACCAACATCCAGGATATGGTCTTTACCGGATTTCTGTTATCCAACAGCACGACCAACATGACTCCCACCAGTGTAATCCAGTACACTGAATGAAACAGGAACATAAATAATTCAGGCCATGAAAAAATGGGAAGATGAAACATAAAAAGCGTGTTATCAAATGCAAATATGAAAAAAAAGCATTGAATATACTATCTTTGTATTGTAAAAAACAAATGAACATGCCATTATCCAGCCTTATATTTACAGAAAACATCAAGACCGACCTGGAAAAGTTACTGATCGGTTATGCTCCCAATCAGATTTATGTTCTGAGTGACACTCATACAAAGTCGTTATGCCTGCCCGCTCTGGATGGGACAAAAGGCATGGAAGAAGCAAGGTATCTGAGCATTTCCGCCGATGATGAAAACAAGACCATCGATAATTTGGCAAAGGTTTGGCAATTTCTGAGTCAGGAAGGCGCCACCCGTAAGTCTATCCTGGTGAATGTAGGTGGCGGTATGGTCACTGATTTGGGTGGTTTTGCAGCTGCCAGCTTTAAACGGGGTATCGACTGCATCCATATTCCAACCACTGTTTTGGCAGCCGTTGATGCTTCTGTCGGTGGAAAGACAGGCATTAATTTCAACGGCCTGAAGAACGAAATCGGTGCCTTTCATCAACCCAAAGCAGTGTTGTTTTATGCACCCTTTTTAAAAAGTTTGGATCGTCAAAACCTCCTTTCCGGTTATGCTGAAATGTTGAAACACGGTTTACTGTCGAATATCAACTACTGGAATGAACTGCTTGCGCTGGATTTAAGTCACCCCGAAAGTGTCGATTTTCTGGCAGCCGTCCGGGAATCCGTTCACATCAAGGAACAAATAACAGAGCAAGACCCTAAAGAACAAGGCATTCGTAAAGCCCTGAATCTGGGACACACAGCAGGTCACGCCTTCGAAAGTCTGGCTCTGAAGCAGGGTAATCCCGTTTTGCATGGTTACGCCATTGCGTGGGGTTTGGTCTGCGAACTTTACCTTTCCTCAAAATTTCTGAATTTCCCCAAAGATATCCTTCAACTTTGCATCCGTTTTGTGCGTGAAGAATACGGCGTTTTTTACATTACCTGCAAAGATTATCCCGAGTTGTATGAGTCTATGACCCACGACAAAAAGAATGAAAGCGCGTCCATCAATTTTACCCTGCTTTCAAACATCGGTGAAATCCAGCTGGATCAAACAGCCAATCGCGCTCAAATAGAAGAAATGTTGGATTTTTACAGGGATGTGATGGGTATCTGATTTCACTTTTGTTCTAGTCCTTAGGTCTATAGCTTTTACACATGCAATTTAATAAGGGAAAAGCGGTTTTGGGTTTGGACAGATTGCAAAAAAACTGTACTTTTGTACCACATTTAGTTCGGGGTGTAGCTCAGCCCGGTTTAGAGTACCCGTCTGGGGGGCGGGTGGTCGCAAGTTCGAATCTTGTCACCCCGACACTTGACCCTTAAGCACTTATGAAGAAATTCGTAGGTGCTTTTTTTTGTTAAGGGAAGGCTAAAATGGATGGTTTACACAGTTTGTGTAAACTGAGGTGCAAACCAAAGCACCATGAGTGTAAACATTTCAATCATTTGCTACAAAAGTAAAACTCTTTCTAACGGTGAGCATCCTCTAATGCTCAGGATTACTAAAGACAGAAAGAGAAGTATGAAGAGCCTTGGCTTTTCTGTTAATCCTGTTTATTGGGATTTCAACAAAGAAAAGCCCAAATCAAACTGCCCCAATAGAGACTTAATTCTCCAAATCATTCTGAAAACCAAAGTGGAATATCAGAAAAAACTTATGGAGAAAACCGCTAACGAAGAGGAATTCACCTCAGAATCACTTATAAAAGAATCACCTAAAGAAATTCAGGCTAAGACAGTAGAAGACTTTTACCAAGCTCTTATAATAGAACTTAGAAGCAATGGTCACACTGGTAATAGTTATGCTTACTTAAATTCTTTCAATTCCCTTAAAAGTTTTAATAAAGACAAAAAACTCACTTTTACTTTCAGCACTATAAATATCAATTTTCTGAACAAATATGAAGACTGGTTAAGACAAAAGAATAACAAAGACACAACTATCAGTTATTTATTTAGAACCCTTAGAGCCGCTTTTAACAAGGCAATAGAAATGAACATAGTGAGTAAGGAAAAAAATCCTTTTATGGATTTTAAAATCAGCAAGTTCAGCACTAAAACAATTAAAAGGGCACTATCCAAGACAGATATATTAAAGATAATAAATCTTGAAACCACCAAAACGAGCAAAATAAAAGATTTAGCCCATGATATTTTTGTTTTCTCCTATCTATGTGGAGGAATCTCATTCGTTGACATTGCAAACTTGACAATTGAAAACTTGGAAGATAGACGTTTAATTTACAAGAGACAGAAAACAAACGGAGCTATTAATTTATATTTATCTGAACAAGCCAATTCAATAATTTCTAAATATGAGGCACATAGAGTAAAAGCTTCTTACCTCTTCCCCATTCTTAATAGAAATCTACATATAACCCAAATGCAAAAAAGGAACAGGGTACACAAAATTTGTTATCAGGTAAATAAAGAACTGCATTCAATAGCTAAAGAAGTGGGTTTAACTCTTGATCTTACAACTTATGTTGCCAGACATACATTTGCAACCGTACTTAAAAAATCAGGTGTGAACATCTCTCTTATAAGTGAAGCATTGGGACATTCTGATTTAGCAACAACACAAATATATCTGGACAGCTTTGAAAATAGCCAAATAGATGAAGCAATGAAAAATTTATTGTAATATTTATTTAAATAACAAAATCCAATTTTAATCTTTGAAGTTGGATTTTGTGTTTAAATTTGTTCCTTTTTTAATATTCAAAAAGAAAAACACACATTAAGTGTTCAATACAGGTGCTTAGGATTAAAAATAGTTCATTTTTTTCATCCACCTATATATAATAAAAAGTAAGGTTTTTTCATCCTGAAGACTTAAGATACTGATTAATTAAAATAATTTCATGAAAGAAGACTATCTCGAAATAAAAAAGGGTGAAAAACTTACCAATGCATTAATGCGGAAATTTGGAAATAAAAATATACCGTCAAATGTTATTCTTGACAAAGTAATTCCCGGGGTTGGTGCTACTTATGCGGAAATTCACTCAAAACGAAAATCAATAATAATTGAGCCAAATGTGCCTGTTATTAAAGCAAAAGTTTTAAAACACAAGGATTTGGATATGCTTGGAGTTTTTAAGACTGCGAAAGTAGCAACCGTAAAAGCATATTTCCGCAAAAATAATATTGAGTTTAAGAAAATACTTACAACTCCAGAAGGTTTTTGGAAAATCAGGCAAGCAGCAAGGGAACTAAACATAAATATTTTCACTGACTACTTTTGTTTGTTTGATGAATGTGAGAAAATTACTCAAGATGTAGCTTACAGAAAAAATATTACACAGCCAGTTTATGACTTCTTCGAGTTTGAAAATAAAGCCTTTGTTTCTGCAACACCTTTGGAAATAAAACATCCGAAAATTTCGGAACAGAACTTTTACAAATTAAAGGTTAAGCCTAATTTTGATTATAAGCAAGATATTGAAGTGATAGTAACAAATGATTTTGCAAATGTCGTTTTCGAAAGGCTTAATTCAAGGAGAACTTCTGCTAGTCCTGATTTATTCATTTTTTACAATTCAACTCTGGGCATAGATAGTATAATAAATACATTACGCCTTCAAGGATATTACTGTAAAACTTTTTGCTCTCCAGAAAGTAAGAAAAAGCTTCTAGAATATGGCTTTGAAAATGTTGAAACGGATTTTAAGTTCCCACTAACTCAGTTCAATTTTCTTACTTCAAGATTCTTTTCTGCAATCGATATAGAACTGACAAATAAACCTGACATTCTGATTTTGACAGATATTTCAACGGCTGAACAGTCTATGATAGATCCATTTACTGAGGCAATTCAAATACAAGGTAGATTTAGAAATATTTTTGAAGATGGAAAGTCTTATAATTCCCTTACACATATCACAAATATAAAAGTTGATCTACCTATAAAAACTCCTAAACAGTTAGATAGAGAAATTGAAGAATTTAAAATAACTCATCATTCACTAATCGTGAGAAAAGAAGAGGCAGTTTGTGATAATAGAAAAAGTGCTATAAATCAAGAATTGGAAAGAATTTCCATGAGAAAATTGCTTGATAAAGATGGAAATATTGATGATTTTGCAGTGGATAATTTGTACAACGAGGAAAGAGTAAGAGATTATTACACAGACGAAGAAAAATTATTACAAGCATATAAAGATACTGGATTCTTTAATCCTACTATCAAGAAGATTAACAGGTTTTATTTTCAGGAGGCTAAATTTTCAATTCGGGGTTTACCTTCAAACAAGGCTAAAGTAAAACATATTATCTCCTTACTTGGAAAGATGAAGGAGCGTGAAGAAATATATGGATTCAGAAAATGGGCTGTTTCGGAATTTGAAGAAGCGGATATAGTTCTCGATGCATATTTAAAATATGGATTGGATTTCTTTGAATCATACAAGTACAATTTTAATAAAATAAAGACAGAATTTGCAATCCGAAAAAGCGAAGAAATGCGGTGGGAAATTCATGTCATACAAGAAGTACATAATTCTTTTAAGCTTGGGGTAAAAGATGATAAGAATGTTTTTAAAAATCGAGTCCAAGAAATTTATAATACTTTTGGAATAGTTCAAAAAGTAAAACAAACGACAATTGAGGACTATTTTGTAGTGGAAAAACATAATGGAGAAATTCCAGCCAAATATACTCTTGTAAAATGTAAATGGTAATTTTTAATAATCATTAGATATTTTTAAATTCCAGAAAATTTAAAATATTATCTTTAAAGTAACCTTTTTATTTAGAAAAAACATATCTTTGAAACATGAATTAGCACAGCGGTGTAAATTCATAACTTACTAAATTACAGAAGCGTTTTAAAATATTATCCTGTTCTGAAAATCTGGACATTTTTTGCACCAAGGATGATAGCAACAAACACTCCACGACTTTATATACAATTATATAAGGGGCGTGGGGCTGTTGCTTATCATTTGGTGCAGGGTTCGTCCAGAGCCTCAGAACAGTGCTAAGTTTAACAGTCCCCACGCCTTCTTGTTTTATATAAACTGAACTTGGGGGTCGGGGAAGGTTAAAATAACAACCATGAAAAATTTAGCATTATTGCCAATTTTAGTCGTTTTTATGGCTTTCAGTAGCTGTAGTAAAGATGATACTTCCAGTACAACTTCTGAGACTGGAAAGTTTTACACCGTTTCATTGGGATTTTCAGGTGAGATTACCAACATTTCGGAATCTGATTTGCAACCCAAAGCCAAGGTTGCTACACTTAAATCAGCAAACACAGTGTCAAACAATTTCTATGGAATACAGATTTATTCAACTCCTGTTTCAGGTGATAAGCCTGCTATCCCCTATGCTTGCGGTGTTTTTGATGATCTTAGCAAAATGAACGTTAAATTGATGGAAGGATATAAATATAATTTCGTTTGTAAATTGGTGCAACTCCCTGATGAAAGACTTATCATTCTTAACGATGCTAGTTTTTCTAACAACTACCCATTTCTTATAGATGGATTTTTTTCAACAGTTGAAAGGTCTGTGTTTTACTATTCTCCTTTGGTAAGCATTTCGACAATACTTAGGGGCAAGGCTGATTTGCTAGATTCGACTGGTAACAATTATTTTAGTAGACCTAACATTAACACTTATATTGGATATTTAAATAACTATATTCCAGAAAACAATGACACTGCTACAATAAATTTGATAAGAAATGTTTTTGGAATTAAAATAACTGCTAAAGGATTAACCAATGGTACATTAAGCATTCAGTTGGAAGGTGCACCTCTTATGACAATTAAATCACCAAATACGGAAGTCCAGGACATAATTACTTTTGATTTTGAAAATTGCTCTATCATTGATCTTGGTGGTGATTACTATGAAGATATACCAGTCATAATAAATTGGAAAAAAGCAGATGAAGTAACAGTGCCTATTACCTCACAAACAATAAGGTTTCATCGTAATAAATTGACAACCATTGTCGTTGATGTTAAAGATAGCTTGCTGAATAATAGCTTAGGAATAGTTGTTGATTCAGATGAAATAACAATAGGTGATACCATAGTTGTTAATGGTTCGTCTGGCTCTGATACAAACGTAAATCCAACCTCAAATTAATGTGTTGGATACTCTTTCTTCTATAGGTGTAATTTGTAAAGGGACAGAAAGCAGGCTACCTCAGGTAAACAAACTAAAAAGGTGATTAAAAATAAAATGGTTTTTGTGTTGCAAACTTTCAGGTTATTATAAATAAATCCACGTCTGGAAAATTTGAAAAATTTAGAAGTTGCAAAGTCGGTCATTCATAAATATAATAAGAGCATCTAAAAAAATTCAATAAATGGATTGGTGATACTGATTGACTGATTGGTGGATTTTATTAGGTTTGGCTTATAAGTGATTGAAATTGGAATGATAAGCTAGTTACTGTAATAAGTGGCTAGCTTTTTGTTTTTTAATGAAATCCTTAAGTTCTTTTCTGGAAATGAAATAAAATGTGGCAATCATTGGGTTGAATAAAGCAAATAGAGTGTCAAAAAAAAATACTAGATATTTACAAGATGGCACAAAATAAAAAAGAAAAGGATATACATACAAAGACGCAGCGTGTTAATGCACGAATATATATACAAGGGAGTGAATGTTTTTTATATGTTAATATGTATGTATGTAGTATGTTTTCATAAGCTTATAAGTAATCTAAAGCACATACGAAACAATGTATCTACAGAGGAATGTAAGATATTTCATGCAAGATGAATACACCTAATTTCATTTATAAATATTTTTTTTACAATTATTTTGCAATATCAAATATTTATTTTATATTTGCGAATAATAAATACTATAAAATATATGAAACTTACATTCTACAAGGCGACTAATGTAGTCAGCAAGGCAAAAGCCACAATTCACAAAACAGGGAAACTTGGATTTTCGAGCGAGGCGATTGGATATCTTGGAATAAAAGAAGGCATGTACATAAGCTTTGCCAAGGACGAAGAAGAAAAAGAATCCGACATTAACATTTACGCTATGCTTAGCGAAAGTAAAAACGAGGATGGGTTTAAAATATGCAAGGCTGGAACTTATTACTATGTAAACACAAAGGGGCTGTTTGATAGCCTTAACGTAGAATACACTAAGGCTAAAATAATATATGATTTTATTAAAATCGAATACGAGGATATGCAAATTCTAAAAATGATCCGAAGAGAAATAAGCAAAAAAGGAAAAGGAGGCGAGGATAAATAAATAAATAAAAACCGACAAATGTTAGTACCATTTATCGGTTCTTGAGGATAAAAAATGCTTTGCAGGGCACGCAGATATGGGCTTATCACCCAAAATCACTTATCCTTTTGTTATACAAAGATATGATTATAGTTTGCAAAAACAAATATCGTATTCAAGTTTTATGGGTAAAATACTTGGTTTTTCTGTCAGCCAAAAATGATAGTTCAAAATTTAAAATTACACCAAGATGAGCCAAAAATTTAGAAAGCGAATCAGGAAAATTGACAAGCATTTACAGTTTTATTTATCAGAAAACGATAATTATTATATTGGTCTTCTTTTTGAGGACTACTTAAAGTCACCAAATTTAGACAAATACGGTCTCCCAAAAGATTTTTTTGAGGATTTTAATCAAATTCCAAATCCTATTGGTTCTTCGACAAGAGCCAATAAAAATGGATTCTATGTGCGTAAACAACCTGAAGAAAAGGAAACAATTACAAGGCAAATTGAATATTTCAGGAAGAGAGATGGGGCGCATATAAAATATAAGAGAGAATATTATGTCTATAAAAAAATCATCCTACATCAGTTTAAAATTCAGCTTATGTTTGTTGTTAACGAACATGGACAGCAAATAGTAATAGGTGAAAAATTAAACTATTCATCCGTTGATTTTCTAAAGGGTACTCATGTTGCCAACATCTTTTGTGAAATATTCAATGATTTTGAGATTTTTGATGAAAATTTGAATCCTGCGATTCATTTCAACACTAAATTTGATGAGATTATTTTACCCTCAGGTAAACTAGGTGAATTAAATAACTTTGAAGATCTTGTGCAAATTGGTAAAAGATTTTCCAATAACGAAGAGCATAATGCCGCTTATCAAAAGAGACTACAGATCCTTAAGGAATTTAACCCAGATATTCGAGGTAAAGGTTCAAATGGATTCTTTGGCTACATAGTTTTTGGATTTAAAGACCTTAATATTATAATTCTTGAAACAATGTATGCGGGTAATGCCACATATATTTTTACTGTAGAAGATTTCGAACAAAAGGTAATTAAAGATAAACAAACAGTACTAAATGAAAAATTGCATTTGGCACGGTTTTTCCATCATGATAATTGGGAAATCAATTTACGACGATTTATGCAGAAGGTTAAAGATAAGAAATCAATATAAATTACTTTTTTTAATCATTCTTACCTCCATTCATCATTTATGGAAAATATGACAAAGCGACAATCTAGTCGCTTTGTTTTTTTAATTGAGGGCGAATAGATAATTGGTTTGATGCAGACAGCGCGGAGAATTATTCCCCTTTTTTTTGCTCAGATTTACAAATCAAACCATAATATCAGCATCTTAGATTTTGCTATTTTTCAATATGACATTATAATATACATATTGAATATAAAAGTCCACTCCAAAAAGTCTTTTTTGCCAATTTTTAGAAATTACCATTGCTGATAGTCTGCGCATTACGAATATGAAAAGCCCGAAAAAGGACTTTTCTGAGTGGCTCATATAAATTTTGTCTAAATTTCAGTGTTTTTTAATTGAATAATTAATATAAAGTGTAATTTAGTGAGCTTTAATAAATATTAGCATTTAGTGCATATGTATAATTGAGCAAGAAAGTGATATAAATGCGAAGTGACATTAAAGAAATCCTATAAATAAGAAAATTGTATATTTCAAAGCATATGGAAATTGAGTTGATTTTAAAAAAAGAAGTTTCATATATACCTTCCTTTAGTGGAGAACCTAAGAATTATTTACTCAAAGATGCTATTGAAGAAATCAGAAGTGATAAAAATAAAAACAGAATCACATTATTGCGTAGCTACTACAATACAGACAAAATTAAATATGACATTGAAAAATCAAAACTACCAAGTGTTACATTTTGTGCCACTTTCAAAAACAAAAGAAACAAAGAAAATATCGAGAATTATAATCAACTTATGATCCTTGATATTGACAAGCTATCTGATGAGAAATATGTGACAACGAAAAGTAATTTATTTTTTGATCCATACGTCTTTTGTTTTTGGGAGTCTCCATCTCAAAAGGGAATTAAAGGTCTTGTCGCATTAGATTATAAATTTGAAATAAAAACATTTGGAATCGATAAGAGTCATAAAAATGCCTTTGCTCAATTAAAAAAGTACTTTTATAATAAATATGAAATTATACTTGACGCAAGTGGTAGCGATTTTACAAGATTATGTTTCACCTCTTGGGATCAAAACCTTGTCTTAAAGCAAGAACTAGTTGAATTCCCTATCGAATTTGACGATAATAATAAAAAATCAACCAAAACTAGAGAAATTTACAAAGCACCTACTATTAATCAAAAAGACAATCTTTATAATCCTTTAGGTAAAAACAACTACACTAATAAACAAATAGTCAAAAGGATCATTAGTTACCTTAAGAAAAATCATCTTTCAATAACAGAAGATTATGATAATTGGTTTAGAGTCGGGATGGCTTTATCAAATTCTTTTACCTACGATTTAGGAGAGAAATATTTTTTAGAATTGTCAGAACTTGATTCTGAAAAATTTAAAAAAGATGATTGTTTGAGGATGATTTCAAATTGTTATCATTATACCACAGGTAGAATTACATTTAGTACAATTGAATACTTAGCAAAAGAGAAAGATTTTATTAATCGAAATAAAGATACGGGAAGTACCTAAACGGCAGTAATTTATTACGGGTCGTTTTCTTATCGGTAAGACGTTGAAAAACCTGCCGAGACACAATTTGACTTTTGTCACTATCTATGGAATTCCATGTCAGGTACTTCCTGTATTTTTTTTATGATGAAATTAGAAGACTGCTTTTCTGATCAAAATATTTTGAATTACTTGTGTAAAGCTCGTGCTAATTACGCAAGAAGGAGAAGTAAAATTCAACTAGTAAATATTCTTACATTAAAACCTGAAAACAAAATTGGACACACAAAAGATCTCTCCGATGATGAGAAGTTGATAAATAGCATAATGCCGCCAAGACGGAAATGGAAAAAGCTAAATAAGAATAACAGATATGTTGATAGTCAAAAAGTGAATAATATTAAGAGTGTTAATAAATCACTAAAAATAACTATTGATTATTACAAAAATAAATTTCCAAATGAGCCCTTTATTTTACGTTTAAATTCATTTATTAATGAAATAAAAGACTGTATTAACAGTGATGATTATGAAATAGATAAGCCGCAAATAATTCCAATTAAAAGCATAGAAAAGGATAAAACAGTTAAATGGAGGCCGATTTCACAGTTTACGCTTAGAGATAAAATCGTTATTGGACTTGTTTCTAGATATTTATCAACGCTTTTTGATGATTCATTCTTAGATTGCTCACTAGCCTTTAGGCAGACTAAGAACAATAATATACATGGTGAACTTCCACATCATGAGGCAATAAGAAAAATCCTCTTACACAAACAAAAAAATATTGAAAATGAATGGTGGGTGGCAGAATGTGATATTAAGAAATTCTACGATTCAGTAAACCATACTATTATTCGAAAAGAATTTAAAAAAGTTTTACGAACCTTACAAAAAATAAATAACATCACTGTAGATCAAAGAGCAATTAACCTTTTCTACAAATATTTAGACTGCTACAATTTTTATTCGGATGTTTATCTAAAGAATTTTGATTTAAGTTATAAATCAAAATTTAATATGGACGATAACTCAGAATTTAAGTGGATAATGAATGATCTATTAAGAGAAGGTGTTTATAAACGGATAAATAAAACTTCAAGAATAGGTGTTCCTCAAGGAGGTGCGCTTTCTGGTTTAATAGCAAATATTGTTTTAAATAATGCAGATAAAGCAGTAAAAAATTATCACGATGAAAAATTGGGTTATTATAGATATTGTGATGATATAATTATTTTTCACCCCCAAAAGGAAATTACTGATTTTGCAATAGAAGCCTATAAAAAAGCACTTACAAATTCACGATTGATCTATCATGATTTTAAATCACTAAACACTAATGAAAAGAAAACCTTTTGGGAGAATAAATCAAAATCGACTTACCTTTGGACAAGTAATCCGCAAGAGGGAATGGAATGGGTCGGTTTTTTAGGTTATGAAATTAGATATAATAATGAAACGCGCGTTAGAGAAAAATCAATTAATAAAGAAAAGGAAAAACAAGTTAAGGTCGTTCAGAGAATTTATAAAGCAATGTTAAATGGAAAGCGAAAAAGTAATGAGACAATAATTGAATCTGTATCACGACAACTAATCGGTATGGCTGTAGGAAGAGTTGAATATTATAACTACAAACAGTTACAACCTGACATGTGTTGGGCTAATGGTTTTAAAGAAATTAATGAAAATAAATATTCTAGAAATCAATTAAGAGAACTCGATAGGAATAGACAAAAACAGCTTTCATGGTTTAAAAAAAAGGTTACCAAAAATGGCAATGCACGCTTTTTCCAAAATCGACAATTTGTCCCTGAGCATGCTTTTACTCAAATAAAGGGTGTAACTAAAGAAATATCAGTTGCAATAAGGGAGCATTTAAAAGTTTTGGGAATAATTGATCAAAAATATTCTTTAATACCATCTGAATTAAATGAGAAATCACAACTTTTAGACGAACAATTCTCTATGTTCAATTTTAACATTATACTTGTACTTGAAAATATTACAAAAAGTAAAAATAGGCGATATGTTGATTATTATGGAAAACCATATAGCTATTATTATCAAGTTTTAAAAAAAAAAAATCTATAACAAAATTTTTTTATTTTTAAGAAACGCCCCCCCAGTCCCTTTTAAGCCCGTCCCCCCTTTTTATTAAGGAAAGTGTTTTGGTTTTTCGTGTTTTTTGTGGAGATTTCGCCAAATAAAATGACCTATTAAACTGATATTTAGATCAATAAATTTGGATGAATTGCGAAATTTTTGTAACTTTAAGGAACATTTTCAGAGGAGAATGAAATCAAATTTCAATTATTAATCTACCTCAGTTTACGTTTTGTGTCAACCAGAATGTAAACCATTTCAAACTTACCTTTGTAAGTTGCTATAAGTCAGTAGCTCAGCCCGGTTTAGAGTACCCGTCTGGGGGGCGGGTGGTCGCAAGTTCGAATCTTGTCACCCC
>Ga0209125_1001029_pt1 | contig 29684 bp, 34 predicted proteins | sample BarGraIncub1131A_FD_184503 | JGI IMG/M metagenome (GOLD analysis project Ga0209125, IMG submission 184503) | Arctic peat soil microbial communities from Barrow, Alaska - Barrow Graham LP Incubations 11-31A (SPAdes) (version 2) | ecosystem: Environmental > Terrestrial > Soil > Wetlands > Peat... | reverse complement strand
CAAGAAATGTGGTCAATGCTACTATAGAAGGTTTAGCAGCTTTAAGAACTGTAGAAGATGTTGCTAAATTAAGAGGCAAGACTGTAGAAGAAATTTTAAGATAGGAGGGGAAAACCTTGGCTAAAGTAAAACTAACATTGGTTAAGAGCTTAATAGGTAGGAAGAAAGAACATATTGCTACGGTTAATGCTTTAGGATTAAGAAAAATAAGAAAATGTGTTGAGCACGAGGAAACTCCTCAAATCAGAGGTATGATTAATAAAGTTATATATCTATTAAAAGTAGAAGAAGTTTAAAACGAGGAGGTGTTGACATGAAACTTCATGAGCTAAAACCTGCAGAAGGTTCTAAGAAATCTCCTAAGAGAATCGGTAGAGGTACCGCTTCAGGCTGGGGAAAAACTGCAGGAAGAGGTCAAGACGGACAAAACTCTAGATCAGGTGGTGGAACAAGACCAGGATTTGAAGGAGGTCAAATGCCTTTATACAGAAGGTTGCCTAAAAGAGGTTTCCATAATATTTTTGCAAAAGAATATTCTTGTATAAATGTAGATAGACTTAATGTATTCGAGAATGGTACTGAAATCACACAAGAATTGCTATTAGAGAAAAGAATTATAAGAAAAATATACGATGGAGTTAAGATACTTGGAAATGGTAATTTGGAAAAGAACTTAACTGTAAAAGTATCAAAATTCTCTAAAGGAGCAGCTGAGAAAATTGAAGCAGCCGGAGGAAAAATTGAGGTGATATAAGTGTTATCAACCCTACGTAATGCCTGGAAAATTCCTGATTTAAAAAAACGTATGATTTTCACACTACTCATGGTTGTAATTATTAGGGTGGGTATTTTCATTCCTGTTCCGGGTGTAGACGCTAGTAAGCTTTTATCATTAACTAGTAGTGGAGGAACATTATTTAGTTTTTATGATATGCTTTCAGGTGGTGCATTTTCAAAATTCAGTATATTTGCTATGGGTGTTGGTCCATACATAAATGCATCAATCATAATGCAATTACTAGTAATAGCAGTTCCATATTTAGAACAACTTTCTAAAGAAGGACTTGAAGGACGTAAGAAAATACAAGATTTGACTAGATATGCTTCAATAGTGCTAGGGGCCCTTCAGGCCTTCGGTATGTATGCAATTATTTCAGGTACTGGAGCTTTCCCAGACAAATCTAGTTTAACTATTTTTTTAGTTGTACTAACAATGACTACTGCATCAACATTTTTGGTGTGGATAGGAGAACAAATCACAGGTAAAGGAATCGGTAATGGTGTTTCATTAATAATCTTTATTAATATTATATCTGGGCTGCCTGATATAGCGTATAAAATCGCTGGACTTCAGAAGGCAGGTACTGTAAATTTTGTAGAGGTTATAATGTTTATTGTAGTTGTTATAGCATTATTAGTTGCAGTAGTAATAGCAAGTTTAAGTGAAAGAAGAATTCCAGTTCAATATGCTGGAAAGGCTGTTGGAAACAAAGTTTTCAAAGGGCAATCAACACATATTCCAATTGGTGTTAATGCATCTGGAGTTATCGGTATAATTTTTGCAATGTCAGTAATGACATTCCCAGAAACAATAGCACAACTTAAACCGACATCTGCAATTGCAAAATTCATCGTTGGAAGTCCTTGGAGTATATTTGAAAAAAATAGTTGGAAATATTCAGTAGTATATTTTGTATTAATAATATTCTTTACATGGTTTTATACTCAGGTGACATTTAAACCAGATGAAATGGCTGAAAATATGGCTAAGTCATCAGGATTTATACCTGGTATTAGACCGGGAGAGAATACGGCAACGTATATTGATATGGTATTGACTAAAATTTCTATACTTGGAGGAACCTTTGCAGCAGTTGTTGCAATATTCCCCATTATTATAGAAGGATATACTAAATTCCAGGGAATATACTTTGGAGGCACAATGTTGCTAATTATGGTCAACGTTGCGATAGAAACATTAAGACAACTTGAATCACAATTAGTAATGCGTCATTACCAAGGATTTCTTAAATAAATTTTTACCAGGAGATGTTATTATGAGAATAATCTTGTTAGGTCCTCCGGGAGCTGGAAAAGGGACACAAGCAAAATCTATAAGCAATAAGTACTCCATACCACATATATCAACGGGGGATATATTCAGGAAGAATATTTCAGAAAAAACCCCTCTTGGAATTGAAGCTAAGAAACATATTGATAAGGGGCATTTAGTGCCTGATGGATTGACAATAGATTTAATCAAGGATAGATTAGATAATGAAGATTGTGTTAATGGATTTTTATTAGATGGTTATCCTAGAACTGTTAATCAAGGTGAAGCTTTAAAAACTTTATTAGACGAAAAGGGTATATCCCTTGACGTGGCTTTATTGATAAAGGTTCCTAGACAATTCATTTTAAGTAGAATGACTGGTCGAAGAGTTTGTCTTACTTGTGGTGCTAGCTATCATGTTACATTCAATCCGTCAAAAGTAGACGGAAAATGTGATGTATGTGGAAGTGCGCTTGTGCAAAGAGCTGATGATCGTGAAGATACCGTTAATGAACGGATAAATATATATGAGGCTCAAACACAACCATTAATAAAGTACTATGAGGACAAAAATTTATTATCAGCAGTTGATGGAACATTAGAAATTAACAGCGTATTTGAGAATATTTGTGGTATATTAGAATCGATAAAAAAATGATAAACATTAAAAGTGATGTGGAAATTCAATATATGAGAAATGCGGGTAAAGTGGTTGCAGAAACTCTTGCAACAATTGAGCACGTAATAAAACCTGGAATAACCACTGCAGAACTAGATAAATTAGCTGAAGAGTTCATAATAAGACAGGGTGCTAAACCATCTTTTAAGGGTTATTATGGATTTCCAGCCTCCATTTGTACATCTGTTAATGATGAAGTGGTTCATGGGATTCCAACTAACCGAATTTTACTTGAAGGAGACATAATTAGCATAGATTGTGGTGCCATATTAAATGGCTATCATGGAGATGCTGCAAGAACTTTTCCAGTAGGAAAGGTATCTAATGAAGCTTCAATGCTTATTGAAATCACTAGAAACAGTTTTTTTAAAGGTATTGAAAAAGCTATAATAGGCAATAGATTATCAGATATATCTGCTGCAATTCAGTGTTATGCTGAAGGTCATGGATATTCTGTAGTTAGGGATTTTGTAGGTCATGGAATTGGAACGTCAATGCATGAAGAACCAGAGATTCCAAACTATGGCGCTCCAAGTAAAGGACCCAAGTTAGTTCATGGTATGGTACTTGCAATTGAACCTATGATAAACACAGGGAAGCATTATGTCAAAGTAAAAGCTAATAGGTGGACGGTAGTAACAAGGGATGGCAGTTTATCTGCTCATTATGAAAATACTGTTGCTATTGTAGGAAATGGTCCTGAAATATTAACTTTGAACTAATTGAGGTGAATGATTTGGAGAAAAATAGCCTTGTAGGTAAGGTGGTACATTCTAAAGCGGGAAGGGATATGCACAAAAATTTTATTGTGGTAGGTATACTAGATAACGAATATGTGTATATTTCTGATGGCAAGTTAAGAAGAATTGAGAAACCTAAAAAAAAGAAGGTTAAACATCTAAATTTTACAGACACTGTAGCTGAAGAAATTAGAGATATAATTTTATCTAAAAATGAGGTTACTAATTCTAAAATTAAAATATTTTTGCAGTCTGCAGATATTGGTAAGGAGGTTTGATTACCTTATGTCAAAAGATGATATAATAGAAATGCAAGGTGTAGTATTAGAAACTTTGCCCAATGCAATATTTCAAGTTGAACTTGAGAGTGGGCATAAAATATTAGCTCATATTTCAGGAAAATTAAGAATGAATTTTATAAGAATATTACCAGGTGATAAGGTTACAGTGGAACTTTCCCCATATGATTTGACTCGTGGGAGAATAACTTGGAGAGACAAATAATAAGGAGGGTTAGCTATGAAAGTAAGACCATCAGTTAAACCTATGTGTGAAAAATGTAAAATCATAAAAAGAAAAGGAAGAGTAATGGTTATCTGTGAAAATCCTAAGCATAAACAAAAACAAGGTTAATCGGTTTTATTTACAAATGTTATGACGTTAAATGTAAAAATCAGTATATTAATAAAAAATCCATATTACATCGTTTTATAAGTCTCAGATGTGATAAAATTATAACAACAATTACGTGGGAGGTGTAAACAGTAAATGGCAAGAATAGCAGGTATTGACCTACCAAGAGAAAAAAGAGTTGAAATAGGTTTAACATATATATTTGGTATTGGTTTACCAAAATCACAGGGAATCCTCAAATCAACAGGAATAAATCCTGATACAAGAGTTAAGGACTTAACTGAAGAAGAAGTTAATGAATTAAGGACATACATTCAAAAGACATTTATGATTGAAGGTGACTTAAGAAGAAGAGTTGCACTAGATATAAAAAGGTTAATGGAAATTGGATGTTATAGAGGAATAAGACATAGAAAAGGTCTTCCAGTAAGAGGACAAAAAACTAAAACTAATGCAAGGACAAGAAAAGGCCCTAAGAAAACAATGGCGGGTAAGAAGAAATAGTAAGGAGGAAATATTATGGCTCAAAAAGTTAAAAGAAGTAGAAGAAAAAAAGAAAGAAAAAATGTTGAGCACGGTTGTGCACACATAAAGTCTACTTTCAATAATTCCATCGTTACACTTACAGATGCAGCTGGTAATGCTTTATCTTGGGCTAGTGCAGGTGGATTAGGTTTTAGAGGATCAAGAAAAAGTACTCCATTTGCAGCTCAAATGGCAGCAGAAGCTGCTACAAAAGCAGCTATGGAGCACGGATTAAAGAGTGTTGACGTATTCGTTAAAGGACCAGGAGCAGGTAGAGAAGCGGCAATTAGATCACTTCAAGCTGCAGGACTTGAAATTACATTAATTAAAGATGTTACTCCAATTCCACATAACGGATGCAGACCACCAAAGAGAAGAAGAGTTTAATTAATAGTTTAGAAACGGGAGGTGTAATTTGAATGGCAAGATATACGGGAGCTACTTGTAGACTTTGCAGAAGAGAAGGTATGAAGCTAAACCTTAAAGGGGATAGATGTTTTACAGATAAATGTGCATTTGCTAGAAGAGGCTATGCACCAGGACAACATGGACAGAGTAAGAAAAAAATGTCTAATTACGGATTACAATTAAGAGAAAAACAAAAGGCTAAGAGAATATACGGAGTGCTTGAGAGTCAATTTAGAAGATACTACGAAAAGGCTGATAAGTTAAGAGGAATTACAGGTGAAAACCTATTAAGACTTCTAGAAGTAAGACTTGATAATGTAGTCTATAAATTAGGTTACGGAAATTCAAGACAAGAAGCTAGGCAACTAGTAACTCACGGACATTTCTTAGTTAATGGTAAAAAGGTAGATATTCCTTCTTACAGTTTAACAGCAAACGAAGTCGTATCTGCATGTGAAAAAAGCAGAGCTACTGAGAAGTTTAAGGTTTTCCTTGAAAATCCTAAAACTTTACCAAATTGGTTAGAAGCTAACTTAGAGAAATTTGAAGGAAAAGTTTTAGCACAACCAACTAGGGAAGATATAGATGTTCCTGTTAATGAAACGTTAATCGTCGAATTATACAGCAAATAGTCATTAATATAGAATCAGTTACCCTCATAATAGGTTGCCAATTAAAAAAGAGGAGGGTTTAATATGTTAGAGATAGAAAAACCTAAAATAGAATGTGTAGAAACAGCTGAAGATGGTTCTTATGGTAAATTTGTAATTGAACCATTAGAAAGAGGTTATGGTATAACTTTAGGTAATGCATTAAGAAGAATTCTTCTTTCTTCATTACCTGGAGTTGCTACAAATGCAGTTAAAATTGATACAGTGCTTCATGAATTCTCAACAGTTAAAGGTGTTAAAGAAGATGTTACAGAATTAATTCTAAACATCAAAAGCTTAGCACTCAAAATGATTGGAGAAGGTCCTAAAACAATTTATATTGATGCTAAGGGACCTGGAGTAGTTACTGGGGCAGATATTAGTACTGATGGAGATATTGAAGTTGTTAATAGTGATTTACATATAGCAACATTAGATGATGATGCAAAATTATATATGGAACTAACTGTTAACAGAGGTCGCGGATATGTGTCTATGAGTAAAAATAAGACAGATGAATTACCTATAGCTACAATACCTGTAGATTCAATTTATACTCCAGTTAAAAGAGTCAATTTTGCTGTAGAAAATACTAGAGTAGGCCAAATTACTGATTATGATAAATTAACTATTGAAATCTGGACTAATGGAACAATTAGACCAGATGAAGCTATTGGTTTATCTGCTAAAATACTTATCGAGCACTTTAAGTTATTTATGACATTAACAGATCATGCTGATAATGTTGAAATAATGGTTGAAAAAGAAGAAGATAAGAAAGAAAAGGTTCTTGAAATGACTATAGAAGAATTAGATCTTTCAGTTAGAAGTTATAATTGCTTGAAAAGAGCTGGAATTAATACAGTTCAGGAACTAACAGAAAGGTCAATGGATGATATGATGAAGGTTAGAAATTTAGGTAAGAAATCACTTGAAGAAGTTGAACAAAAACTTCAAGCTTTGAGTTTGAACTTAAAGCTAACTGAAGAGTAAGGAGGGAAATACATGGCAATGTACCGTAAATTAGGCCGTTCTACTGATCAAAGAATTGCAATGTTTAGAAGTCTTGCAACTAATTTGTTGAAGTATGGTAAAATTGAAACTACAGTAACTAGAGCAAAAGAAACTAGAAAGTTTGCTGAAAGAATGATAACCCTTGGAAAAAGAGGAGATCTTCATGCTAGAAGGCAAGCACTTTCATTTATTACTGAAGAAAGCGTTGTTAAAGATCTATTTGATAATATTGCACCTAAGTATGCTGAGAGAAACGGTGGATATACTAGAATAATGAAAATGGGTCCAAGAAGAGGCGACGCAGCAGAAATGAGTATAATAGAATTAGTATAGTTTGAATAAAGGGGATTAAGTGAGAACAAACTTAATCCCCATTTTCTTATTAATATTTAATCTAATTTAGTAAACACTATTTTCTGTAGAAGTTCTTAGTTATACTAATTTAGTAGAGTTTAAGATTAATATATTCGTAGACGTTGGGAGTGACACTTATGGGTGAAAAGATGGTAAGATGTAATAAACTTGTTTATAAGTACCCTCAAAGTGAAGGTGAACAACCTAAAGTAGCCATAGATGGGTTGGATTTAGAGGTTGAAAAGGGTGAGTTTCTAGTAGTACTTGGGCATAATGGCTCAGGGAAATCGACTTTTGCTAAACATATAAATGCACTATTGATACCAACAGACGGAGAAATGTATGTAGATGGATTACAAACCTCTGTAGAAGTGAATTTATGGAAGATTAGAAATGTAGCTGGCATGGTATTTCAAAATCCAGATAATCAAATTGTTGCAACAATTGTAGAAGAAGATGTAGCATTTGGTCCAGAAAATTTGGGCATAGATCCAAAAGAAATTAGAAAAAGAGTGGATGAGTCCCTAAAAAGTGTACAAATGTATGAATATAGAAAACATGCTCCACATTTACTTTCAGGTGGTCAAAAACAAAGAGTAGCTATTGCTGGTATTCTTGCGATGATGCCAAAATGTATTGTGTTTGATGAGCCAACAGCGATGCTTGATCCATTTGGGAGAAAAGAAGTTATGCGTACAATTAAGGAAATAAATAAAAAGCATGGTATAACGATAATTCTAATAACTCATAATATGGAAGAAGCGGTAGAGGCAGATAGAATTGTAGTTATGGACAGTGGTAAAATGGTAATGAATGGAAAGCCTAAAGAAATATTTAAAAATGTGTCTGTAATGAAAAAAATAGGCCTTGATGTTCCTCAGGTAACAGAACTTGCATATGAACTTAGACAAAAGGGTATTAATATAAGAGCAGATATATTAACTATAAATGAGATGGTGAATGCATTATGTCAATTAAAATAGAAAACTTAACATACATATATATGCCAAAAACTCCTTTTGAAAAAAAGGCTATCGATAATGTATCTATTGAAATAAACCAAGGAGAATTTGTAGCGCTTATTGGGCATACAGGTTCTGGTAAATCAACTTTAATACAACATATAAATGGGCTATTAAAACCAACATCAGGTAAGTTATTAATAGATGATATAGATATAACACAGAAGAATGTGAAGCTTACAAACATTAGAAAAAAAGTTGGACTAGTATTTCAGTATCCTGAATATCAACTTTTTGAAGAAACTATTGAAAAAGACATTGCTTTTGGGCCGCATAATTTAGGCCTAGATAATGATGAGATAAATAAAAGGGTTAAAAGGGCTATGAAAATTGTTGGACTTGACTATGAAGAGTTTAAAGATAAATCACCTTTTGAGATAAGTGGTGGTCAAAAAAGAAGAGTAGCTATTGCAGGAGTTGTGGCTATGCAGCCTCAAGTTTTAATTTTAGACGAGCCAACAGCAGGACTAGATCCAAAAGGTAGAGATGATATCTTAAATAAAATTGTTGAGTTATACAAAGAAAACAACATTACTATAATTTTAGTATCACATAGTATGGAAGATGTGGCTAAGGTCGCAAATAGAATTTTAGTAATGGATAAGGGGAAATGCATTTTAGATGGATCACCACAGAAAATATTTAGGGAAATAGAAACATTAGAAAATGTGGGGCTCGCAGTACCGCAGATGACATATCTTATCAGAGATTTACGTAATAAGGGATTTAATTTATCGCAAGATATATTCACAATAGAAAAAGCTAAACAAGAATTGCTTAAAATACTCAAAGAGAACTAGTGAAAATCTAGTTCTAGAATATGGCGTCATATATAAAGCAGTAACATGTGCTTTTCACAGTACATTGGAGGAGTTTGTATGATTAAAGATATTACAATAGGTCAATATATACCTGGGGAGTCTTTTATACATAAATTAGACCCAAGATTTAAGATACTAATATCTATATTATTTATTGTTGACCTGTTTTTAGTAAATAATTTCGAAGGCTATTTGTATATATTTATATTTATTTTAGCCATAATATTAATATCAAAGCTGTCTGTTAAATATATCTACAATGGGCTAAAGCCCATTTTAGTTTTATTACTTATTACAGCAATATTAAATATTTTTATGACTAGCGGTACTGGTAAACCACTTTTTCACTTGGGATTTTTATATGTTTATAGAGAAGGTTTGTTAATTGCAGCATTTATGATTGTTAGACTAGTCTTTTTAATTATGGGAACATCTATTTTAACATTGACAACATCTCCTATAGAGTTAACTGATGGCATAGAAAACCTTCTGAACCCATTTAAGAGAATTGGAGTGCCAGCTCATGAACTAGCGATGATGATGACTATTGCATTAAGATTTATTCCTACGCTTATGGATGAGACTGATAAGATCATGAAAGCTCAAATGGCAAGAGGTGCTGATTTTGAATCTGGAAATCTAGTTAGTAGAGCTAAAAGTTTAATTCCTATTTTAGTACCATTATTTATAAGTTCGTTTCGGCGGGCAGATGAATTAGCGATGGCTATGGAGTCAAGATGTTATAAAGGTGGAGAAGGAAGAACTAGAATGAAACAATTAAAGGTAACAAAAAAAGACTATATTGCAAGTTTTGTTTTTACGCTTCTATTTGTTATTACTATTGTTAATAGAACATAATATTATACGATAGCGCAAACTAGTATTAATTTATAGGTTTAAATAGAAAAGGGCGGAATGCAATGAGAAATATAAAGATTATAATAGAATATGATGGAACAAACTATTGTGGCTGGCAAAGACAAAATAATGTGATGACTATTCAAGAAAAAGTAGAGAATGCTATTGAACAAATTACAGGGGAGAAATCTTTAATTACAGGTTCTAGCAGAACAGATGCTGGAGTTCACGCAAAAGGATATACAGGTAATTTTTATACCAATAGTAAAATATCTATAGAAAAATTCACGGGAGCTATTAATAGTAAGCTACCACGAGATATTGTCATTTTACATTCGCAAGAGGTTCCCTATGAGTTCCATTCAAGATATAACAGTACAGGAAAGATGTATAGTTATACTATACATAATAGGCGTCAGTCTATTGCAATAGGGCGTAATTACATATACCACCATCAAAGAATATTAAATGCAGAGGATATGAAACTTGGGGCATTATATTTCATCGGTACCCATGATTTTTCTGCATTCAAAAATCTGGGTGGTTCGGTGAAGACTTCTGTAAGAACTATATCACAACTAGATATTATAAGGAATGAGGAGCTAATAAAAATATATATTGCGGCTGATGGTTTTTTATACAACATGGTTAGAATAATAGTTGGAGCACTAATTAGAGTTGGAGAAGGAAAAATTAAGCCTGATGAAATTAAAAATATAATTGAATCAAAGCAGAGAGCAAAGGCTGGAAAAGCTGTGCCACCGAATGGATTATGCTTAGAAGAAGTTTTTTATTAAAATAAAGACAAAATAATTGAAGAATCTATGTAAAAACGTTGACACGCCTGGTAGAATGTATTATACTTATTAATGTTTGTATAAAATATCGTGTATAAGATCCACTAGCCCCGGATCTTTAGCATAGAATTTTAATTGTTAAAAGTTCAGGGAGGGAAAATAATGAAATCATACTTAGCTAAACCACTAGAAGTAGAAAGAAAATGGTTCGTTGTAGATGTAGAAGGAAAAGTTTTAGGAAGAGCAGCTAGTCAAATAGCTTCAATACTAAGAGGAAAACATAAACCAACATTTACACCACACGTTGATACAGGTGACTTTGTAATTGTAATAAACGCTGATAAGATAGTTTTAACTGGTAAGAAATTAGACCAAAAAATGTTAAGACATCACTCTTTTTATCCAGGTGGATTAAAAGAAGTTCCATATAGAATAGCAATGGTTAAAAAACCGGAGTTTATTTTCGAAGAAGCAGTAAGAAGAATGCTTCCAAAGGGACCATTAGGTCGTCAAACTCTTAAGAAACTAACAGTTTACAGAGGACCAGAACATAAGAATGCAGCACAAAATCCAGAAGCACTAGTACTTAAATACTAATTAGATTCGGAGGGAGGACATATAATGGCAAAGGTTCAATATATAGGAACAGGAAGAAGAAAGAAATCAGTTGCGAGAGTAAGACTTGTGCCTGGAGAAGGTAAAATTGTTATAAATAAAAGAAATATAGAAAATTATTTTGGATTAGAAACTTTAATTCTTATAGTTAACCAACCTTTAGTATTAACTGGAACTAAGGATAAATTTGATATTTTAGTTAATGTAAATGGTGGTGGATATACAGGTCAAGCTGGAGCAATAAGACACGGCATTTCAAGGTCTTTGTTAAAAGCTGACGAAACTTTAAGACCAGAGCTTAAAAAAGCAGGATTCTTAACAAGAGATCCAAGAATGAAAGAAAGAAAGAAATACGGTCTTAAGAAAGCAAGAAAAGCATCTCAGTTCTCAAAGAGATAATTTTAATGCAATTAGAAATCCCACAAACAATTTGTTTGTGGGATTTTTGATTTTTTTGAAATATAAAACATTTAAAAGCAAAATATAAATAACAAATTTTAGTAACTTAAACATTATAAAGGTTGTGTGGACAATATCTATGTTGGTTCATATCTAAAAACTGCATTGAAGAAGTATATGTTTCAAATCTATTATTTAAAACTCTCCAATTTATATTTTTAATAAATGTAGAAATATATTTTTTTCTATCTGTTCCAAAATCCATGAAATAAGCATGTTCGTAAACGTCCATTATTAATATTGGAAATGATTCCCATACGGCTCCAGTATCATGTGAATCGCTTCCTACTATGTGTAACTTATGGTCAAGTGAATCAATGGCAAGAACTGCCCAGCCTCTCATTGATAATCCTACATTTGTAAGGTAAGAGATAAAATTATCATATGATGAAAATTGATTTATTATAGCATTGAATATTGGTCCATAAGGGGTCTTATTGCCTCCGGTCATGTTTTCAAAATATAGGTTGTGAAGTTTTACTCCATCCAGTGAATATGTCTCACCCAGTTTTAAGCTACGCATTTTGGAATAAGTGGCGTTACTATCGGTATAATTACTAGGTATATAGGGAGTGTTCCAAATTTCGTTTAATTTTGTTACATAACCTGCATATAACTTGTAATGCTCATCAAGTTGCATTTTAGAAATGTCTGTGACGGATTCGAAATCAAATCTTTTAGGCTTTAAATTGTACATTAAACCACCTCTATTATTTTATATTTTATTGTAATATATTATATGTAATATATTACAATCCGTGTTTTTATATAAAAGTAGCTAATGTAAATATATAAGTATTAATAAATCATGGACAGGTTGAATAAAATTACACATAGCAATAAATAAAGGGATGTGTGTATTGAAATACAGAAATAATAAATTGATAGTTATTGTAATAGTAATTATTTTAGGAATGGTAAGTCTTATGGGTGTAAATTTAGGACTTGCAAAAGAAACTATGAGTACTGGGAGTAAAATAATACTTATTGACGCAGGTCATGGAGGAATGGACGGTGGAACGAGATCTAAAGCTGGTACATTAGAAAAAAAGATTAACTTAAGTATAGCAAAAAAACTTAAAGAGAGCTTACAGAAATCAGGATATGAAGTAGTGATGACAAGGGAAGAAGACATGGTATCTAATTTAAAGGGTGGAACTATAAGGGCCAAGTACATTGAAGATTTAAAAAATAGATGTGGGTTAAAGAAATCTAGTAATTGTGATATGTTAATTAGCATTCATTTAAATTATTTTGAGCAGAGTAAATATTATGGAGCGCAAGTATGGTATTCGAATTATAAGGATAGTGTTACTTTAGGATCTGAAATTCAAAAAAACTTAAAGACAGATTTAAATCCTAATAATAACAGAGTACCAAAGGCGGCTAAAAGTTCTTATAGGTTATTAAGAGAGTATGACAATATGCCAAGTGTTATTGTGGAATGTGGATTTCTATCAAACAATGAAGAAGAACAAAAATTAAAAACAGAGGGGTATCAAGATAAAATTGCAGTTTCCATTAGCAAATCTGTAGGTGAATTTTTTAAAATTACTACTAAGAAATAAATGACTATAAGGTGCTTACTTTTAGCCGTTTTATGGTTGAATATTGCCTTGTACGTGATACAATTATCATTAATATAGTTTTTCAATATTTAAGGGCACTTGAAAATTAGATGGTTAATAATGGAGCTGGACAAAATATCAGTATTCCATATTAACTAAAGATTTTTAAGGGCTTTTTATTTATTTTAAATAGTAATTGCTATAAGTTACACAACTAATCCAGTATATACAATAGATGAAGGACGATACTTTTTGATTTTATTATGGATAACTCTATCAAAATAAATAAATCCTATGATATAATTAGAGTGAGCTTAAATATAGGAAATAAAAGGTGAGATTATGGATAAGGCAGGTAAAGTATATTTAAAAGCAATGAATAAATATAATGATGGTTATATAGATAAGTCTTTATTACTTTGTGAAAAAAGTATTTCCCTAAATAATAACAATGGTGCGGCTCTAAATCTAAAAGGAATTTTATATTATCTAAAAGGTGATTTGGAAAAAGCTAAGCAGTTGTGGAATATAAATTATAAAAGGAATAATGACAAAGTATCAAAGAAGTATTTAAGTGATAGTGTACATGATAAGGAAAAATTACATTTGTATATTAATGCCCTGGAGCTAATAAAAAAATTAAATATAAGTGGTGCTCTTTTAATTTTGAAGAAGTGCGAGAAAAGTCATTTTAATTTTATAAATGTGAATAATAATATTAGCACTTGTTATATAAAGCAAGGGGAATATGATAAAGCACTACAGCACATAAATGAGGTTTTAAAAGTAGATAAAAAAAATACAGAGGCAATTGCCAATAAAAAAACATTAATAGAATATGGAAACTTAAAGCGGGATGTAAACTATAAAAAAATGATTATAGTTACTGCAATTGCATTTGCAATTATATTTATAACAATTCTAACCAAAGCTTATATGTATAATATAAAGAAAGTTCCGATAATGGGCATTAAAAAAATACAAAGTGAAATATCATTGATAATTAAAGGGGCTAAAGGAGAAACAAAAAAAACAACAGAAGTACAAAATCAAAAATCACAAGATAAAAAGGTAGAAAATAAAGTACAACAAATACCAAAGTTTCCACAAGAACAATTTAAAGAAAGTATAAAGAATAATAATATGGAGCAAATTGTTTTGTATATAAATAAATGGAAAAGTATTAATTTGAATACTAATGATAAGTTACTTTTAGTACAAGGAGAAAAAATTGTTAAAAAGGATGGAGTTGTATTTTTTTATACAAAAGGGACAAGTTATTTAGATAAGAAAAATTATGTAGAAGCTCAGAAATATTTTTTATACGCATTACAGTATTCTGATGATAATTATTTGAAGGAACATATTATCTATATGTTATCAGTAAGTTACAAAGCTATTCCCGATTTTCAAAATGCAATTAAGTATTATGAACTTAGTTTAAAACAATTTCCCAGTGGAACGTATACTGAGGAAGTTTTATATAACTTAATTATAATAAACAAGGAAATAGATATAAATAAAGCCAAAGATTATGCAGAGAAGTTGGTAAAACAATTTCCTCATTCGCAATATGATAATTCTATAGTAAAAGAAATATTAGGTTCATGAAATTGAATAAATATTATTGACTAGTAACATAATAAGGTATACAATGGCATCATAGTACATACCCTGGTGGGGTATGAAAAATGGAGGTAATAAAATGATTAAAGTAGTGAATGATAAGAATTTTGATGAGGAAATAGCAAATTCAGAAAACATAGTTGTAGTTGATTTTTGGGCACCTTGGTGTGGACCTTGTAAGATGCTAACTCCAGTAATTGAGGAATTAGCAAATGAAATGGGAGCAGAAGTTAAATTTGCAAAAATAAACGTAGATGAAAGTCCAATAATAGCATCAAAGTATAAAATTTCAAGTATTCCAACAGTTATGGTATTCAGTAAAGATTCGGTTAAAGAAACTATGGTAGGATTTAGACCTAAATCAGATTTAAAGAAACTAATAGAGAAAAATTTATAATTGAATAGAAATATTTGGAGATATATAATTTGAATTTTTATAATTTAAATAAATATCTCCTTTTTTACAATAAATAATTTTATTTATTACAGAGCTAAATTAAGATATAGGAGGAAGAATTATGGGCGATAGATATGATATAGCTATAATTGGAACAGGACCAGCAGGTCTTGAAGCAGCTATTAGTGCTAAAATTAGAAATAAGAATATAATAGTTTTCGGAAATGAGGATTTAAGTCCAAAACTAATAAAGGCAGCAAAGGTAAACAATTTTTTAGGGTTTTATAATGTTACAGGAATTGATCTTAAAAATCAATTTGCAGCTCATATTGCAGCCATGGGGATAGGAATTGTGAATGAAAAAATAAATAATGTATATGCTATGGGAGAGTATTTCGCTTTAATGGTGAATGAAAAAGTCTATGAGGCTAAAACAATAATTTTAGCAACCGGAATAGAATACACTAAACCATTAAAAGGAGAAGAAGAATATCTAGGAAAAGGAGTAGGATATTGTGCTACTTGTGATGCACCATTATACAAAGGAAAAACAGTTGTTATAGTTGGATATAATAAAGAAAGCATCGACGAAACTAATTACGTAAGCGAATTGAGTAGCAAAACCTATTATATTCCTATGTACAGAGGAGAATATAATTTAAGTCCTAATGTGGAGATAATAAACCATAAGCCTTTAGAAATAGTAGGTGATGACGTGGTAACTAAACTTATTTTAGATCAAGGTGAAATAATTACAGATGGAATATTCATGTTAAGAGATAGTGTATCACCATCTCAATTAGTGCCAGGTCTTGAAATAGAAGAAGGACATATAAAAGTTGATAGATCTATGAAAACCAATATAGAAGGATGTTATGCAGCAGGTGACTGCATAGGAAAACCGTATCAGTTTATTAAGTCAGCAGGAGAAGGATTAGTAGCAGCATTATCTGCAGTTTCATATTTGGATAGGGCTCGCGTAAATAAATAGAATAACGCATTTATGTGTTATTTATTTTATTGCCTCTATTGAATAAAACTAGGCAGTTAACTGTAGTTAGAATTAACTAAAGTTAACTGCCTAGTTTGTAATTGATTGATATGGTTTTTTATTTAACTACAAAGAAAACATGATTCCCTATAGTTTTTAAATTAGCTTTTTTGATTCCCTTCATCCACTGAGAAGTGGATATTTGAGGATTATAATAGAAAACGGCGTTATATGTAGGATCTTTCCCTTTTAATGCGTTTAGTACAGCAGTGTAACAAGCTGAATCTGGAATAACATTCGTTTTACCATTATGAATCACCTTTCCATTTTTGACACAAGAAAAAGCATTCTTCTGATTTATAACGCCAGAAATAGATTTTGGGAAATGGATATCGCTAGCACGATTTAATATAACGGAAGCTACTGCAAGTTTACCACTATCAGATTCACCACAACTCTCAGCATATACAACTTGTGACATTAAATAAATGTCACTATCAGAAATGTAAATTGAGTCGTTTGATTGTTTAAATACCGCTACGGCTTCTAATTGTTCATTATATAGATCTTTAATTTCTGAATTAAATGAATATAAAGGTTTACCATTTACTTTTAAAGTAGGTAATACTAAGAATAAACTTAGCATACAGCATAAAAAAGCAGATTTTTTCATATTATCTTCTCCTTTTGCCTACGGAGTTAGCTGACGGGTTCGGGAAAGGTTTAACCTACACAATTAGTGATTCACCCCAGATGATTGGTTCCTCCGCGTTTTTTACTTAGGCTAATAGTAGTGTTACCTAGAGTTTAAAATTAATACATTAATTTTAAACTAATATTAAAATAATCTAGGAAAAATATTATATTATTATTTATTCTTTAGGTTCGAATATGTTTTAACAAAATCATTATAGGAACTCTGCACTTGGTTAAATAGCAAATTGGAAGAAGTATATAAACCATCTAATGTGGAAGGATCTACCTTTGAACTTGAGGTTTGAGTTTTCTCACTTGTTAGAGCAAGTTTAAAATCTCTTAAGTAACTTTCATGTTTAATTAATAGAGGCTTGTAAGCCTCGTAAGTAGGAATAGCAGAAGGTGGTACAGATAAACTTTTGAAGTCATTTTGAATTTTATTTAATTTTGTAAGATCATCCTCTACTAATGATAAAAGATCATCATATGACATCTCTTTTTTCCTCACCTTTATCACATTAGAGTATAAATTAGTTCTAGAATCTAAAAAATTCACTAATAATTCATCAGTTTTAGTGATAAACTCTTGATTTTGTTGCGATTTAATATCGGTTTCTTTTCTTATCATTACAGCACTATAACTGTAATTAAGCACGTTATCTATAAAAGTTAGGGATGTTTTCGGTAGCGATATTTCAACATTACGAATATTTATTAATGAGTAAAAATCCATGCAATCATTTCTAAAAGTCTTAAGATCCGCCAAAGATTTTTCTACATCACGACCAGAAGGATTGTTTAAAATCGCAAGTGTTTGTCTATATATTAATAGATTTTTATCCAGGCCAAGCTTCAGGTTTTCATTGTCTTTTTTATATTTAGAAGTGGGTTGTGAATTTGCTAGCTTATCTCTAAAAGTAGATAAATTTTTAATTATATTAGGTAATTGTTTTCTGGCATAATCAACATCAATTGTTTGATTGGTATTAAACTCCGCTATATTTAGATTAACTTCGTTAATGCCGTTAATATTAGTTACTAGGGTAGTTTTATATGAATCGTATACCTTATTTACAAATATGTAGTAGCTAGCTAAGAAAATACTTATGGAGATTAGGATAATAGATAGAATAAGCATTACTTTGAATATCTTTCCCTTAACATTAGTATCTATAATATCTTTTTTTTCGCTCAAAAAAAATCACTCCCTTATTATTTGTCTTGTATTCATATATTAATATAATACATATATTATTCTAGTTAATTTATAGAATTATACCCTTTTTAAATTAAAGATGGTATTTATTAAATAGAATAACTTCGGAAGGTAAGCATAATTGTTTTAATAAAATTAACTTATAATGTATACTAATAAAGTAGATCATGGTGTATAATTATAAGTAGGTCTTTTAGTAGAGGGGTGTGAGCTTTTGGAAGTATTTAAGTTAATGATAAGCACAATTAAAAATATAAGTATATTTTCAATTTTAGATATATTAGTGGTGGCCTTTATATTCTATAAAAGTTTCATGCTAATGAAGGAAACAAGAGCTATACAACTATTGAAAGGAATAATCTTTATTTTTGTTCTTATACCAATTAGCCAATTACTCAACTTGACAGTGTTAAATTGGATTTTAAATAAGACAATAACAATTGGTGTTTTGACTATTGTTATCATTTTTCAGCCAGAAATAAGAAGGGCCCTTGAGCACATAGGAAGAACAGCTTTTGCCGATAAACACATATTTGAAGATGAAGAAGTAATGGAGAAAGTTATAACTGAAATTGTTAATGCTGTTGAGATTTTATCGAAAAGTAAAACTGGAGCATTAATAGTTATAGAACAAAAGACAGGTATTGGAGAAATAATTAAAACCGGAACTACTTTGGATGCGGTAACATCTGCAGCACTACTTGAAAATATATTTGTAGTTAACACTCCTCTTCACGATGGGGCAACAGTTATTAGAAATGATAGAATAATAGCGGCAGGATGTTTTCTGCCTTTAACAAATAATGATATTATAAGCAAAAAACTGGGGACGCGGCATAGAGCAGCAATAGGAATAACTGAAACTTCGGATGCTTTAACAATAATAGTATCGGAAGAAACAGGAACAATATCACTCGCAATGAATGGTAGATTGGTAAGAAATTATGATAAGGATAAGCTGAAAAAAATACTTGTTCAAATAATAAAGAGAAGACAAAATAAAAAAGTGACTTTAAAGGGGAGAGTAAAGGCATGGATAAAGCCAGAAAACAACAATTTATAATTAAAGTTTGCTGCATTATAGCTGCCTTTGTGTTATGGCTTTTTATAACGAGCACAGAGAATCCATTAACTACGTACAAAGTTAAAAACATACCAGTACAGCTTTTGAATACTGATACATTAACAAGATCGAATCTTGTTTTAGTACAAGGGCAAGATTTAACCACATCTGTAAATATTAAAGGAGCAAATACAAGCATATTTCTGGCTACGAAAGCAGAAGACTTTAAATTAGTGGCAGATTTAAGTACGTATGCTCTTAAAAGTGGAGAACAAAATATTCCTATTGAAATAAGAAAAAGTCCTGATAATGTAAATGTGGTTAATAGTGATATCCTTTTTATAAAAGTGAACTTAGATGAACTTACAGAGAGTAAATTACCTATAAATGTAAGCGTAAGTGGTAAACCCAAAGAAGGATTTTATGCATCCACACCAAAATTATCCCAAGATTATGCTACAGTAGTAGGAGGTTCAAAGTTTGTAGGTATGGTTAAAAAAATATTAATAGAAGAAAATATTCAGGGAATTGAATCTGATGTCTCTAGAACATACAAACTTAAGGCGGTAGATGCATCAGGTAAGGAAATAAAAGAAGTTAATATAAAGCCATCTCAAATAGATGTTAATATTCCAGTCAGTAAAACTAAATCTTTAGGTGTAGCCGTAAAAACCAAAGGAAACTTAAGCCAGGGGATTACCCTAGGAAGCACAAAAGTTTCACCGGAACGATTTGATGTAACAGGAAGTGTAGCTGCACTTAGTAAAGTAGAAAATCTAAATACGGAGGATATTGATTTAAGTAAAATAGTTAAGAATACTACAATAGGTACTAAGTTAATAATACCAAGTGGGTTAACTTTAGTTAGTGGTAATCCTATAGTTAATGTTGAGTTTAATTTAAACTTAAACAAGGCAGCGCAAACAACTACAAGCGGGGTGACGCAAAAGAATACAAATAGTACAAATAGTGTAAATAGTGTAAATAGTGTAAATAATCCAGTTCAAAGAAATATAAACCAAGACGTTAAATATATTAATTTAGGTACTAAATATGAAGCAAAACTTGAGATGAGTAAGGATTCACTTGTTATTTCAGGAACTCAGGCAGTTATAGATTCCTTGGATTTAAAAAAAATTAGCGCTGAATTAGATTTATCTAATTTAGCTGAAGGAACATATACTGTGCCAATTAAGGTATCCGTGCCACAAGGAGTAAATTTAATATCGGGAGTCCCAAACAAAATATTAGTAACTATTACGAAAAAGCAAACGGAGGTAACTACCAGTAATGACAATAAGGTTAAATAACATAGTTCTGGATATAGATGATACAATAGATGCTCTAAAAATAAAGGCAGCAAAAATAATGAAAGTTCAAAGTAGTGAAATAAAAGATTTTAGAATAGCTAAAGAATCCATAGATGCTAGAAAAAAAAACAATATTAAATTTAATTATGCTGTGCTTGTTAAAGTAGATAACGAAACAGGAATAGTTGAGAGAGCAAACAATAAGGATGTTAGAATCGAAGAAATTAAGTATGATGCTGAGTTTGAATTTGGAACTAAAGTGATGAACCATAGGCCTATAATAGTAGGAATGGGACCAGCAGGAATGTTTGCTGGTATTCTACTAGCACAAAAGGGATATAAGCCTCTAATTATTGAAAGAGGTGAAAAGGTAGAATACCGGACCAAAACTATAAATAAATTTTGGGCAACAGGAGAGCTAAATACAGAATCCAACGTGCAATTTGGTGAAGGTGGTGCAGGAACATTTTCAGATGGAAAGCTAACTACAAGAATAAAAGACAATAGATGTGATTATGTATTAGAGGAATTTGTGAAAGCTGGGGCACCTGATGAAATATTATATATAGGTAAACCTCACATAGGAACAGATGTATTAAAAAAAGTTGTGAAGAATATTAGAGAAACTATTATTAGACTAGGTGGAGAAGTAAGATTTAATAGTAAGCTTTCTGATATAATAATAAAAGATAAAAAAATAAATGGATTAATAGTAAATGGAGAAGAAATACCTTGTGATAACTTAATATTGGCACTAGGCCATAGTTCACGTGATACCTACGAAATGTTATATAAAAAAGGTGTATCTATGTCTAGTAAGCCATTTGCAATAGGGGTTAGAATAGAGCACCCACAAAATATGATTAATGAAAATCAATTTGGGAAATATGCTAATCATCCAAGGTTAAAGGCGGCAGACTATAAGCTTACATATACGAGTCCAAAATTGGATAGAGCAGTATATAGTTTTTGTATGTGCCCAGGTGGAGGAGTGGTAGCTGCAGCATCAGAAATGGGGTGCCTTGCAATAAACGGTATGAGTGAATATAAAAGGGATAAAGAAAATGCGAACTCAGCCATAGTAGTATCAGTGGGGCCGAAAGATTTTAAAGGCAGTGATCCACTCGCGGGCATTGAGTTTCAAAGACATTATGAATCCCTAGCTTACACGCTAGGTGGAGCAAATTATAATGCACCCCTACAATTGGTTGGAGATTTTCTTAAAGGGCGCGTTACGAGCAAATTAGGCAGTGTAAAACCAAGCTATACACCTGGATGTGAATTAACTGATATTACAAAATGCTTGCCTAATTATGTAACAAATGCTATAAGAGAAGCTTTGCCTAAATTCAATCAAAAGATAAATGGGTTTGCAAGCGAAGATGCAATAATGACAGGAATTGAAACAAGAACATCATCACCAGTAAGGATTGATAGAAATGAGAAATTTCAAAGTATATCTCTAGAAGGACTATATCCAGCAGGCGAAGGTGCAGGATATGCAGGTGGGATAATTTCCGCGGCTGTAGACGGATTAAAAATTGCTGAAATAATAATGAAAAAGTGGAAATCTGCATAATGATTTTTCTTAAGTCTTGAAATTCATTTATGAATTTGTTAAAATGAATTGACAATAAAATAACATATTAAGCAAAGATTACAATAATTACCAAAACATATAGTGAATAGAAGGGGGAGCTTTAAATAGTAAAAAGGCAGAAATAAGCTAAAATACGCTAAGGTGGAGAAACAAAATATAGAGTGGAGAAACAAAATAAAAAATAGAGAAACAAAATACAAAATAGAAGGAGCGCAAATAAATGAGTAAAACATTCGAGAAAATATTGGATACTGCAAAAGCACAAGGAATGAAAACAGTAGTAGTAGCTGTAGCACAGGATGAACCAGTACTAGAGGCTATACGTGATGCTAAGAGAAACGGTATAGCAAATGCAATATTAGTAGGGGATAAAGAGAAAATAATCTTTATTGCTAGAAACATAGGTATGGATGCAACACAATTTGAAATTATAGATGAGAAAGATCCTGCCAAAGCATCATTAGCTGCAGTTCAGCTTGTTTCTTCAGGAAAGGCTGATATGCTTATGAAAGGACTTGTAGAAACATCTATGTTCTTAAAAGCAGTGCTAAACAAAGAAGTAGGTCTTAGAACTGGGAAGCAAATGTCACATGTAGCGGTATTTGAAATACCGGGCTATGATAGATTAATATTTATAACAGATGTTGCTTTTAATATGTATCCAGAATTAAAAGAAAAAGTAGCAATAGTAAATAATTCAGTAGCAGTAGCAAAAGCTTGCGGCGTTGACCTTCCTAAAGTTGCAGTAATTTGCGCAGTAGAAGTAGTAAATCCAAATATGCCAGCGACAATTGATGCAGCATTGCTTTCAAAAATGAATGATCGCGGACAAATAAAGGGTTGTATTGTTGATGGACCGTTAGCACTAGATCTTGCAATATCAGAAGAAGCTAGAAAACATAAAAATATACAAAGCCCAGTAGCTGGTAAAGCAGATATTCTTGTTATGCCTAATATTGAAGCCGGAAACGCTATGTACAAAACTTTGACTTATGGTACTACATCGAAAAATGGTGGTTTACTAGTAGGTACTTCCGCTCCTGTTATATTAACTTCTAGAGCAGATTCACCTGAAACTAAGTTACATTCTATAGCACTTGCTGCATTAGTTGCAGAATATAATAAATAAAATTACTAAAGCTTTTAAGCGCAGAAATAGATAACATGAGAGTTGTGTTAGAAAACTTACTTGTTATTTATTTAAATGTGCTTTATAACATAGAGGAGGAACAATATGACATATAAATTATTAATGATTAACCCAGGTTCAACATCTACTAAAATAGGTGTGTATGAAGATGAAAAGGAAGTTTTAGAAGAAACACTAAGACATTCATCAGAGGAAATAGGTAAATATGAAGGTATATTTGGTCAACTTAATTTCAGAAAAGACGTTATATTAAAGGTACTTAAAGAAAAGGAATTTGATATAAAAACTTTGGACGCTATAGTAGGTAGAGGAGGACTTTTAAAATCTATCGAAGGCGGTACATATGCTGTAAACGATGCAATGATTAATGATTTGAAAATCGGAGTTCAAGGTCAACATGCTTCAAATTTAGGCGGAGTAATTGCTAGTGAAATTGCGAAAACCTTGGATATACCAGCATATATCGTTGATCCAGTAGTTGTGGATGAGATGGAAGATGTTGCTAGAATATCAGGTATACCAGAATTGGAAAGAAAGAGTATTTTTCATGCTTTAAATCAAAAAGCAGTAGCTAAAAGATATGCAAAAGAGAGTGGCAAAAAATATGAAGAACTTAATCTAATAATTGCACATATGGGTGGAGGAGTTTCTGTAGCAGCTCATAAAAATGGAAGAGTTATTGATGTCAATAATACACTCGATGGAGAAGGTCCATTATCACCAGAAAGAGCTGGGGGATTACCATCAGGCGATTTAGCTAGAATGTGCTTTAGTGGGAAATACACTTTAGAGGAAATACTTAAAAAGATAAATGGAAAAGGTGGTTTCGTTGCTTATCTTAATACAAACGATGCTAGAGAAGTAATAGCTAAAGTAGAAGCTGGTGATAAAAAAGCTAAATTGATCTTTGACGCTATGTCATATCAAGTAGCTAAGGCAATCGGAAGTTGTGCTGCAGTTTTATCAGGCAAAGTTGATGCTATAATTTTAACTGGAGGAATTGCTTATGGTAAACCTACAGTTGATTATATAAAAGAGAGAGTAGAATTCATAGCAAAGGTTGTAGTTTATGCGGGTGAAGATGAATTATTAGCACTAGCTCAAGGTGGCCTAAGAGTATTAAGTGGTCAAGAACAAGCAAAAGTATATAAATAATTAAGTTTATTAACACTTTTATTTTGATGATTTAAAGAAAACGTTTAGCATATATAGATTTATGATTATTTTAAAACAAAAAGCTACTGAATTTCAGTGGCTTTTTGTTAGAGGAAAGAACTTTAGTTGAATTGTAATATATTGGAATGATCTTATAAAGTCTTGTCATTGTAGTATAATACAAGCTATAATATAGGGAGTGGTTAGGTTTTTATATTGATTGGTTATTTTGTTTAAGATGCCCTGTAATAAACCTATATAATACTTAGAAAGAGGTAGAAAAATATGAGTAGAATGTTCGGGACAGATGGAGTACGTGGTATAGCAAATACAGAATTAACGGTTGAAATTGCATATAAATTAGGAAGATCAGGAGCATTTGTACTAACAGACGGAGCTCATAAACCTAAAATTATAGTTGGAATGGATACAAGAGTTTCAGGGGATATGTTAGAATCAGCATTAGTTGCAGGAATTTTATCAGTAGGAGCAGAGGCAATATGCCTTGGGGTAATTCCTACGCCTGCAGTAGCATATTTAACAAGGAAATACGGAGCAGATGCAGGGGTTGTTATTTCAGCATCTCACAATCCAGTAGAGTATAATGGAATAAAATTTTTTGATAATAAAGGGTTTAAGTTATCAGATGAATTAGAGGATACAATACAAGCAGTTATAGAAGGCGATTTCAAAGAAGTACCATCACCAATTGCTGGTGATTTAGGTAAAAAAACAGTTAAGGAAAATGCAGTTGAGGATTATATGGAGTTTGCCAAAGCTACTATTTCAGGAGATTTGAAAGGGCTTAAAATAGCACTAGATTGTGCTAATGGAGCTTCATATATTACTTCAGTAAAGGCTGTACGGGCCCTCGGGGCAGAGGTATTAGTTATTAACAATGATCCAGATGGCATAAATATAAATAAAGATTGTGGATCTACTCATCCTGAGCATTTAATGGCTTTTGTAAAAGAGAATCATTGTGATTTAGGATTAGCTTTTGATGGTGATGCTGATAGATGTTTAGCAGTGGATGAAAAAGGAAACCTAATAAGCGGAGATTTTATGATTGCTATTTGTGCAAAGCACCTAAAAAATATTGGCAAATTAACTAAGGATACGGTAGTCGTAACAGTTATGAGTAATTTGGGATTTGATATCGCAATGAAGCAGGAAAATATAGTTACGGTTAAAACTAAAGTAGGCGATAGGTACGTACTAGAGAAAATGCAAGAAGAAGGCTACAGCCTTGGGGGAGAACAATCAGGACATATAATTTTTCTGGATTTTAATACTACAGGGGATGGACTCGTATCAGGAATTCAACTAGCCACTGTAATTAAAGAATCAGGAAAATCTCTATCAGAGCTTGCAGCAATGATGATAGAACTTCCACAGGTATTAGTTAATGCAATAGTTCCTCTTGATAAAAAAGATATTCATGAAACTGATAGTGAGATAATTTGTGAGATAAAAAAAATAGAAGAAAAATTAGATGGTTGTGGTAGAGTACTCATAAGGCCATCAGGTACAGAACCATTAGTGAGGGTAATGCTAGAGGGTAAAGTTCAAAGTGAATTAGATAAAATGGCGCATACACTTGCTAAATTAATTGAAGAAAAAGCAAATATTTAAAAAAACCTTTACATCTACTAGAATAACAATTCTAATTTGTTTTTTTAAAAAAGTAGTTACAATTCTATAAACTTATTCTAAAAAGCATTGACGTTTGGACTATAAAATGAATATAATAGACTGAAAGCTTATGGGTAAGGTTCATAGGCTTTTAGTTTATTTTATTAGATAAAAGAATCATAATATTAAATGCTTAGGTAAAGGAGGATAGAGGAAACAAATTATTTTAAAGCGCCAGGACTCACAATGAAACATTTGTAATTATAATGAATCGTGAGTTGACGAGGATGGGGAGTATCGAATCTTCGGCGGATGCCCCGCGGTAGCGCACTACCGTTAACGATTGATAAAAGCGAGAAGTGATTTTCGTAACAAGATCAATCTGGTGTTAAAACCTTTATAGATGGTTTAATTAGTATATTTTCATTAATTATTATAATTATATAGTACAAGTTATTCCATATAAGAATATTATGTGTAATGTAATGCTAAATACTTTAATTATGAAAAAAATGGGTGAAAACTATACTTAATTAACATGCAAAAAAATTAAAATTTGAGAGGAAGATGAATATGTGCGGAATAGTTGGATATTTTGGAAGCAAAGAGGCTACACCGATTTTGGTAGAAGGTCTTAGAAAATTAGAATATAGAGGATATGATTCAGCAGGAATCGCAGTTATAGATGAGGGAGTTTTAAATGTTACTAAATGCAAAGGAAGACTTGCAAACTTAGAAGCTCAATTATTAAAAGAGACTCTTAAAGGACACGTGGGTATAGGGCACACAAGGTGGGCTACTCATGGTAAACCATCAGATGAAAATTCTCATCCACATACTAATGAAAAAGGAACTATTAGTGTAGTTCATAATGGAATTATAGAGAATTATATTCATTTAAGAGAATGGTTAATAGAAAAAGGGTATAAATTTACATCTGAAACAGACACAGAAGTAATACCACACCTTGTAGATTACTATTACAAAGGAAATATTGTAGAAGCTGTAATGGAGGCTACTACTAAAATGGAAGGTAGCTATGCCATAGCAGTACTATGTAGCGATGAACCAGATAAATTAGTAGCAGTAAGAAAAGATAGTCCTTTAATAGTAGGACTTGGAGAAAATGAATTTTATATAGCATCAGATATACCTGCGGTACTCAATCATACAAGAGAGATATATTTATTAGAAGATAATGAATTTGTCATTATATCAAATGATGGTATAAAGCTTATTGATATAGCAGGAAAAAAAATAGATAAGGAAGTTTTCCATGTAACTTGGGATGCGGCGGCTGCTGAAAAAGGTGGATATGAGCACTTTATGATAAAAGAAATTCATGAACAGCCAAAAGCTATCAGAGATACAATGACTTCAAGAATAGTTCTAGGAAAGCCAATAACGCTTGATGATATAAATATAACTAAGGAGCAGATTAAACATCTAGATAAAATTTATATTGTAGCTTGCGGAACTGCATACCACGCAGGAGCTGTAGGTAAATATGTTATAGAAAAACTTGCAAGAATACCAGTGGAACTCGATATAGCGTCAGAATTTAAATACAGGAATCCAATAATCGACAAAAACACATTAATGATAGTCATTAGTCAATCAGGAGAAACAGCAGATACAATGTCTGCACTTAGACTTGCAAAAGAAAAAGGGGCAAGGGTAATCGCTGTAACTAATGTTGTAGGTAGTGCCGCATCAAGAGAAGCAGATGATGTACTCTACACATGGGCAGGACCAGAAATAGCAGTTGCATCTACTAAAGCTTATGCAACTCAGCTTATAGCAATGTATATAATTGCTCTATTCTTTGCTCAGAATAAAGAAACTATGAGCACTAATGAAATTGAAGAAATCAAAGCAGCAATGCTAGAACTCCCAGAAAAAGCTGAGGGGATGCTTAAAGATAAAGAAACCATTCAGAAGTTTACAGCTAAAACTTATATGCACAAAGACATGTTCTTTATAGGACGAGGACTTGATTATGCTGTTGCACTTGAGGGTTCATTAAAACTCAAAGAGGTATCTTATATCCACTCTGATGCATATGCCGCAGGAGAGCTTAAACATGGGGCAATAGCACTTATGGAAGAAGGAACTATAGTTATAGCAATAGCTACTCAAGAAGAGCTATTTGGTAAAATGGTAAGCAATATAAAGGAACTAGCGACTAGAGGGGCAAAAGTATTTGCTTTCGCACCAGAGGGTCACACTGAAATAGAAAAATCAGTTTATTCCGTAACTTATATACCAAGAGTAATGGATATATTAGCACCAGTAATATCAGTAATTCCACTACAACTATTAGCTTACTACATGGCAATTCAAAAGGGTTGCGACGTTGATAAGCCAAGGAATCTTGCAAAATCAGTAACTGTGGAATAAGGTCTGTTTCAAAAAATGAAGGAAATGCAGGTACCCCAACCCGCACTCCTTCATTTTTTTTATTGCCATTCGCCACCGCAAACAAAACGTCTTGAGTAATTATTTTTTTGAACAGAGGTTGTAAGATTTACAGCCTCTGTTAGTTTACAGGATAATGTATTAAGAATAATCAGTCAAATAAATCGTCATACTCTTTATGGTGGATTATGGGGACCTACAAATGTTTCAATTATTACCTTTAGTTTAAAGCCTTCATTAGTTAACTCAATATCCAAAATTCCACTATTCATATATTGTCTAAAACCACCATAATATTTTTCAACTGCTTTAGCGATATATGGCGATAGCATAGAAAGTATAAACTGTTGATTTAGTTTATCCTTAAATACATACTCTGGTAATGGGTTTCTTTCAAAAGTTATATTAGTTAAAGGTAAATTATCCAATATCCTTAAAGGAGTAATATCACCAATCTGATTTTGAGATATGTCTAAAAATCTTAGACTTTTTAATGAGCCTAATCCTTTTACGTCTTTAACTTTGTTATCATCAACAATTAAACTTGTTAGATGATTAAATGAACCTAATTCATTTATGATGTTTATTAGATTATGTGATAATACTAAAGATTTCATATTTTTAAGTGTATCAAGCCCTTTAACATCTTTTAGATCGTTATTTGATATACTTAATTACTTTAAATTAGTAAGTAATCTTAAGCCTCTAACATCAACAATCTTGTTATTAGATAGTCTTTTAGCTTTAATAATCCACTTAAAGGCTGTAAATCACTTGCATTATTATTATTATTATATAAACTTAAAGATTCCAATTTAATTAATTTAGACCAATTGCAATAAGAAGTTGAACCAATTTGTATTTATACTTAAATCGTTGAAATTACTCATGCTGCATAAATTATATCTAATTGTGCTTCGAATAGATCTTCGGGAGTTTTGTATTGGAGTATACGTCTAGGAAGAGTATTCATCCATTCCTCAATAAAAGAGATATCAGAGGCACTATAATCTGACATACGTTTTCCTTTAGGAATGAAACGACGTATTAGGCCATTGTGACGTTCGTTAGTACCCTTTTCAAATGAAGAGTATGGATGAGTAAAGTATACTTTTGTAGCACTGTCATCCTCAAGTGTGGATAAATCAGCAAACTCAGAACCATTATCTCCAGTTATTGTTTTGAATACTTGGCTGAACTGCTCACCATATAAGTTGCTGATGTGTTTAAG
>Ga0209125_1001028_pt1 | contig 29705 bp, 24 predicted proteins | sample BarGraIncub1131A_FD_184503 | JGI IMG/M metagenome (GOLD analysis project Ga0209125, IMG submission 184503) | Arctic peat soil microbial communities from Barrow, Alaska - Barrow Graham LP Incubations 11-31A (SPAdes) (version 2) | ecosystem: Environmental > Terrestrial > Soil > Wetlands > Peat... | reverse complement strand
GTTAGGCTCTTTGTTTACTTTTTACTTTTCTCAACTCAATTTTGAATTGAACTTAGGTCCGTCTTTTCTTCTGCTCTTCTATTCAATTTTCAAGGTCCGACGCGCTTCTCTCGTGAAGCGCTTGATAATGGTAACATCGGCACTCAGGTTTGTCAACGGTTTATTTTCGTCTGTTTTCCTGTCTGCCTCAACCCCCGAAGCGGCTGGTTACCTTTGGCTTTCCGGTTCGCTTATTTGCTTACCGGATATAGATTTTATAGCACAAACACGAATATGGCAACTACTATTTTCATTTTTGTTTTTTTTCCCCAGCAGCCCGGGAACAGATGCTGTACAGCAAGTCTTTCGATAAATATCCGTGCTTCTATTTAGGTATTGAGCGGGTTTTGGGACGAGTTTAGTTGTATAAATTATTTAATATATATACATAGGCGCTTCGGAAAGAACAATAAAACCAATTCGCATTTCAACTATATATTAATCCATATGTATTTATGCCAATCAAGCGCTCCATGATATTGAAAAATATAATTATTTTTATTGTTAAACGCTTTTTTCTTCATTTGCGGTTGCCAACAGTCTCGTTTGGGATTAAAATACGCAGTGCTGGTTTCTTGAATAGTTTATCCTTACTAATGTATAATGAGCTTATTCTTTTGAATTCGGGCAACAGTATGTATGGATCGCTTCTTCTGTGATTTTGACAGAACAAATGCAGACTGACTATTAGACAAAAGCCGCAAGTGAAGTGAGTGACGGCGGCAAATAATGAGAGTGGGTGGACATATGAGCAAAAAATTCGGTTCAAAAGTTGCAATTATCGGTGCCGGAGCAGTAGGTGCTACAACTGCTTTTTCAATGGCAATTCAACAGTCTTGCACAGAGCTTGTTCTGATTGATGTTAATCAGGATAAGGCCAAAGGTGAAGCCCTTGATATAAGCCACGGACTTCCTTTCCTTGGTCAAATGGACCTTTATGCCGGTGATTATTCCGACATCAAGGATTGTGATCTGATCATTTTGACTGCAGGCATTCCTCGCAAGCCAGGCGAATCCCGCCTTGATCTTGCAAAAAAGAATGTTGTGTTAGGTAAAAAAATCACTGAGAGTATTATGGCAAACTATACCGGCGGCAATATTCTCGTTGTATCTAATCCCTGTGACATACTTACCTATATGGTTACCATGTGGTCAGGACTTCCTCACAACCGCGTTCTTGGTTCCGGTACTGTTCTTGACAGTGCACGTTTCCGTACGCTGCTTTCCCAGAAACTTGATATTGATGTCCGTAATGTTCATGGCTATATCATCGGCGAGCACGGCGACTCCCAGCTTCCTGCATGGAGTGCTACAAATATCGCCGGTCTTTCCGTTGATGACTATGCAAAAACAACCGGCATCTCTTTCACACAGGCTGACCGCATAGAAATCGCGGAAAGAACCCGTAATTCCGGTGCTGAGGTCATTAAGCTCAAGGGCGCGACCTTTAACGGTATTGCTGTTTCCATTTCTACGATTGCCAAGTCAATCCTTAAGGGCGAAAACACAATCCGTACAGTCGGAAGTGTTTTGAATGGCCAGTACGGCATTTATGATGTCGCAACAAACGTTCCCACCATCATTGGTGCAAACGGTGTTGAGCGCGTTCTTGAATTCGAACTTGATCCTCAGGAACTGCGGTTCCTTCAGAACTCAGCAGAGCAGGTTAAAGCGATCCTTACCGAAGTCAAGGATCTTTAATACAAAAAGACATATCATGTTTAAAGCCGCTGCCCGACGAACAGAAATGTTCAGAATACAGCGGCTTTTTTCGTGTTGATTGTGAAGATCCTTACTCTACTTCGCCTTTTGCAAGAAATCTCTCATATGCGTCTCTCAAATCCTGCGCCTTTTCTTCAGGCTGTGTAGCATTGCAGTATGCGCCGGCACCTGTCTCACAGGAAGCGCGAAAATACTGTACGCCGTCAGCGCGCAGAGGAGGGTAGAACTCAATATGAAAGTGGTAATAGTCGCCGGCATCCTCTGTGTTTACCGGGACTTGATGCATTACCATCATATATGGGAAAAGCTTATTGAACAGAGTATCATAGGTTCCTGTTATTCTCTTTAAAATATCTGCCAGGGCATCTTTCTGTTCTGAAGAAAAATCAGGAAGACTTCCGATGTGTTCTTTGGCAACAACATATGTCCCATAGGGGTAAGAGGTATAGTATGGCACATATACAGCAAAGTGGTCGTTTTCCAAGACCATGCGTGCTCCTGCGTTCTGTTCTTCCGAAAGCAGCTCACAAGTGAGACAGCGCCCTGTCTCCTGATAGTGACGCTTACTGTTATTGATCTCTGTCTCAATGTTTTTGGGAAGCCAGTTGAATGCATACAACTGACCATGCGGATGCGGCATGGTGACTCCGGCCTCGGCACCGCGGTTCTCAAAAATAAGTATATACTTGATTTCCTTATCCGCAGCGAGTTCTTCAAAGCGGCTTGTCCACAGGTCCACCAATTTACGGATATGTGCTTTAGGCAGTTCCGGCAGGGTGATTGTATGATTCGGATGATACAAAATGACTTCGCACTTACCGTACATCGGCCTTGCTGCAAAAAAATCTCCTTCCTGTCCTGACAGCTGAGAAAATTCCTGCGTCATGACGGGAAAATCATTATCATATTTAAAGACATCATACCCTTCATCCGGAACATTTCCGGAACCGGGGCAAAATGGACACCACCCCTTTGGCATTGCAGGCCTCTGCTGGCGATTTGATGCTATCATAATCCAATCATTTAACATTGGATTATATCTTAATTCTGACATTGTTATTCCCCTTTCGTTTACCGGTAATCTGTCCTTCGCTCCTGTACGTCAAAAAACAAAATTTGACGATAAAACCGCTTACTTCAACAGGAAACGATACTCCGTACTTTGTGACATTTGTTCTCCTGCTTTTAGAATAGGCTGGGGAAAATGGGAATACGCAAATGCATTCGGGAAATATTGTGTCTCGAGGCACAAAGCTTGGTGTTTGACTGCTGTTTTCCCGTTGCTTAAAGAAATACCCTCCAGATAATTACCGGAATAGAACTGTATTCCCGGCTGTGTTGTAAAGACTTGCATGCAAATGCCTGAATCAGGTGCACAAACCGTCACAGCAGGATCGTCGGAATGTTTTCTCAATACATAATTGTGGTCATACCCATCTGCGACAACGGAACCCGCGGCCTCGACCGGATCTCCGATACGGCCTTCCGAAGTAAAGTCAAAAGGAGTGCCCTTTACAGAAAAAATCTCCCCTGTCGGCAGGCATCCCGCCCTGATGGGCGTATAAAAATCTGCCGCTATCATAATCCGGTGATCAAGAATACTTCCGTCATTACCCTCAAGATTAAAGTATGAATGATTGGTAAGGTTGCAGACAGTATCCTGATCGCTGACAGCCCTGTATTCAATACGCAGTCCGCCCCGGTCTGTCAGGGAATAGATGATCTTTAAATGCAATGTTCCAGGAAAACCCTGGTCAAGATGAGGGCTTTCCAGAGATAATTCGACTGTGTCACCTACAATTTTACCGGCAAAAATACGCGCGTGAAAGCCGTTTGCTCCACTATGCAGATTATTTGGTCCTTCGTTTTTTTCCAGGTCATAGGCGACCCCGTTTATTGTAACCTGAGCTCCCTCAATTCTATTGGAGTGACGCCCAATGGCCGCACCAAAGTAAGTCTTATTCGCAATATATTCTTCCAGCGTGTCAAGGCCTAACACTACGTTCCTTGTACTACCCTTTTTATCCTTAACCACTACTGTTTTTATGCGCGCACCATACTCAGTAACAGAAACTTCCATCTGCTCCGACAAAAGAGTAAAATTGTTAACTTCCTTTTCTCCGATGTGTCCGAAAAGTGTCTTCCTGATAGCCATCTTAACCCTCCCGATTTTGTTGGATTACTTATTAACGCATATGGCTCATACGAATCACTGCGTTTATATTCTTCAAATGCCGCTGCGGCTTCTTTTTCTTTTCCTGTTAACAGAAAAATAGACAACCACAAGAAGAATTCCAATAAATAGGATCGATCCCGCTGCAATGCTCAAAACAGGATGCGCTTTAATGATACTGCCCGGGAAAAAAGTCGATTCATCCGTTTTACTCGCCGCTCCTGTTGGCTGTGCACCGGAAGTCACCGTAACACTGACTGTGGGGGTGACGGAGTCGGCTGGTGTCAGGGTAGGTGCTGCAGTAGGTATGCCGCCCGTAATGCCGGAGGGGCCTAGATTGGCTGCAGCATTATAGGGCTTATTATCCATTACATTTCCTGTTGCCCGGATAACGGGATCCTTATCAAAACAGGCCTTCGCACCTGCGTTCAGGACGGCAGCCATATATGATGTGAGTCTGTTTGCCGTCTCATATGGGATTCCGCACACAATGGAAATAAGCTCATCGCCGTTTTTATCTACGGAAAGAAGTGTCATGCCGGTGCCCGCAGGAATCGTGGTTCCGGTTTTTCCGCCCACAACTTTGGCAACTTGTGTGTCAGCACCCAGAATCCATGGGTCTGTGAGAAGGCAATTTGTATTTTTGGCAAAGTACCAGGCATCAAATGTATGCTTGTTTGTTGCTTTAAATACATGCGTCGGCGACGAAATCGCTGTCCTGAAATCATCATGCTCAACGGCATAATTAAAGATCATGGCCAGATCGCTTGCTGTTGTATAATGATTATCATCATGAAGTCCGTTGGCATTTACAAAATGCGTATTCAGGAGTCCGAGCTCAGTAACTTTCTGATTCATTATGTCAGAAAAAAGGTCAAGCTTTGTACGCAGAGGATTAGCAGGATCGGTGTAACCGGATGCGGTTACAACCGCCTCCGCCAGTACATTCGCCGCATCATTTCCGGACGGCAGTAAAAGACCGTATAATAGTTCGCTGACTGATATCTCTTCACCAACCTGAAGCCCCATCAATGTGGAATTGGGTGTTGTCGCATCCATTGCAGACTGACTTACAGTCAGGACCTGATCTGTTGCAAGATTGTCCAGCGCCAAGGCCGCCGTCATGATTTTTGTCATACTTGCAGGATATATCTTCTGATCAGGATTCTGTGAAATCAGAATTTCACTGTTTGTCCTGTCATATACAATATAAGACTTACAGACTACTTCGGAAAGTTGGGGAAGTGTGATCTCCTGCTGCCCGACCTCAGCAAAAAGCGGTGACGAGATTGTGAACAGAACAGCGGAAATCGCGATTGAAATGGCCGCAAGCGGACCGCGCGGATACCGCAGCATAGTGGAAAAAGATCTCTTTGCACTTGAGGTCATGGTTTTCTCCTTTTATGAATCAGCAAAAAACGCGCGGCAGATTTCCTGCCGCACGTTCCTTAAATTATCAGTCGGCGGACGGGTCCGCTCCATCCTCATTCACACGCGGGGCAACATCTTCATTTGGAGCTGCTTCCGCACCCTCACCCGCAGCAGCTTCAATTTCTTCGCTGGTAATGGAGGTATCCAGAGGGTCCTCTGCCGCATACGCGTCATCTTCTTCTTCCACATCCTCATGATCAAGAATAGCAATATCCACCACTTTTCCGATCCGTGTACGCATCAGGGTTACACCCTGTGTCACACGGGACAGAATGGGAATCTCCGCTGCTGCCAGCCGGATGACAATACCCGAGTCATTTATCAGAAGAACATCCTTATCATCATCTACCAGGGCAATCCGGACAAGCGGACCCGTTTTTTCTGCAATACGGTAGGTTATGAGTCCTTTTCCGCCGCGGGTCTGCGTGCGGTATTCTTCCATCTCCGTACGTTTGCCAAAGCCTTTTTCCGAAACGACCAGAAGATTCTCTCCTTCGACGATCGGAGCCATGCCTATGACTTCATCATCACCGGAAAGGGTAATGCCGCGGACGCCCATGGTGTTTCTCCCGGTATCGCGTACATCCTCTTCTCCAAACCGGATGGACATTCCTTTTCTGGTAACCAGAACAATTTCCTGCTGTCCGTCTGTAAGCCGGACTCCGACAAGCTCATCATCATCCCTCAGATTCACGGCAATCAATCCGCTCTTGTTAATGCGGGAATAATCAATAAGCTCCGTCTTTTTGACGACACCCTTGCGGGTCGCCATCATAAGGTAACCGATCTCTTCGAAAGTACGAATCGGAATAACCGTCTGTATCTTCTCTCCTCCGTCCAGCTGCAGAAGGTTAACAATTGCTGTGCCCTTTGCCTGGCGGCTGGCCTCCGGAACCTGGTATCCCTTGAGTCGGAATACACGTCCGCGGTTCGTGAAGCAGAGTAGAACCGCATGTGTCGATGTCATGATGATATTTTCGACAAAGTCCTCTTCACGTGTGGCCAGGCCGGAAATGCCCCTGCCTCCGCGATGCTGACTCTTATATGTATCAGCAGAAAGGCGTTTCACATAACCGAAATGCGTAAGCGTAATGATAACATCTTCCTCACGGATCAGTGACTCATCGTCAATGTCATCATCCTCACCGGCTTCGATCGCAGTGCGCCTGTCATTTGCATACTTATTCCTGACGGCAAGAATCTCCGTCTTGATGACTTCGTGAAGAAGCAGTTCATCCCCAAGAATACTGCGGAAATACTCGATTTTAACTTCAAGATCTTTATATTCAGCTTCAAGTTTTTCGCGTTCAAGACCCGTCAGACGGCCCAATCGCATATCAACTATGTGCTGAGCCTGTTTGTCGGAGAAATCAAATCTCTCGGAAAGTCTTTGTTTTGCCTGATCCTCCGTTCTTGAAGAACGTATAAGTGTAATAACTTCGTCAATATGGTCAATCGCCTTGAGAAGGCCCTCAACAATGTGTTTTCTGGCTTCCGCCTTCTCCAGGTCAAAAAGTGTACGCCGGCTGACAACTTCTTCCTGATGTTTGATGTAATGAACCAGGGCATCCATCAGTGTGATAGTCTTCGGCTCAAGACGGCCCTGTTCATCCGGTACAAGCGCGAGCATATTTGCATTAAACGCGTCCTGCAGCGGCGAGTGCTTGTACAGCTGGTTGAGAACCACATTGGCATTGGCGTCTTTTTTGAGCTCAATGACAATGCGGACGGCGGCTGTTCGGTCTGACTCATCACGGACATCGGAAATACCGTCGATCTTTTTCTCCTTGACCAAATCTGCGATACGCTCGATAAGGCGGGCTTTGTTGACCATATAGGGAAGGTCGTGAACGACAATACGCTGGCGGTTGTTCCTCATTGGCTCAATGTCCGTATGTGCACGGACAACAATGCGTCCGCGCCCTGTACGATATGCATCACGGATACCCCTCTGCCCGAGGATAGTTCCATAGGTAGGAAAATCAGGTCCTTTTATGACTGTCATAAGGTCCTCGACGTCTGCATCCGGATTGTCCAGAAGCATGACAACGCCGTCAATAACTTCACCCATGTTATGAGGCGGAATGTTGGTAGCCATACCGACCGCAATACCTACGGATCCGTTGACCAGAAGATTGGGAAAACGGGACGGCAGCGTAATCGGCTCCATCTCATGTTCATCGTAGTTCGGCTTGAAGTCGACTGTATTTTTGTTGATATCACTCATCATCTCGAGTGTTACACGTGCAAGCCTTGCCTCCGTATATCGGTAAGCAGCCGGCGGATCTCCATCCATCGAGCCGAAGTTGCCGTGTCCGTCGACGAGTGTATGGCGCATGGAAAAGTCCTGCGCAAGGCGAACGAGTGCATCATATACAGAAGCATCCCCGTGCGGGTGAAAGCGTCCGAGCACATCACCGACGGTGGTTGCGCACTTACGGTAGGCTTTGTCCGGAGTAAAACCCTGAGTATACATGGAATATAAAATACGCCTGTGAACAGGCTTAAGACCATCCCGGATATCCGGTAAGGCACGATCGGAAATGACGCTCATCGCGTAATCAATAAATGATTTCTTCATCTCCTGTTCCAGATCTACCGGAATAATCGTGTTCTGTTTTGAACGGAAGACCAGGTCAACCTGGGCTTCCTGTTGCTTACGAAGGTCCTTAGTTTCGCTGCTTGTGCGATCTACGGGGCCTGTTGAATCAGCCATTTTTTCTTCCTCCTCTATCTGGTGAGAAAAACATACATGTGTATTATACCAGACCTGCCCCGCGCGCGCATGTACGCGACTAATACTTATTATAATCTTTTTTGTTTTTCACCCTAATTGTTTAAGCCTTAATGCAAATTCCAATGCCTTCCTGCATTGCTGACACTGCTTTCTGCTATATTGAAGCAAGCAGTATAATTCCAGGGGAATTTCTCAATCCATCAATTTTTGCAACAGAATGGCAGACTTAATCGTCTTACAAATAGAGGGGTGGAAAAATGATGCAGGCAGGGATCGACAACTCACCCAAACCATCACAATCGCAGCCGCAGGAACCACTCGATATCGAACAGCTGTTTTCACTGTATGCCGATGATGTTCTTCGTGTCTGTTCCGTATATCTTGGTAAACGTTCATTGGCCGAGGACGCTTTTCAGGATGTATTTGTGAAGGTTTGCTGCAGGGCAGAATCATTTCGGGGAGAAACACCGGTACGCTTTTGGCTTCTGGCCATTGCCCGGAACGTCTGCCGTGATTATTTGCGTTCTTCCTGGCTGTCACGTGTGATTTCCTATGAAGAGTGGACCGAACGGAAGGTATTGGACGGCAGCTATTCGAATCGTCGGAAGGCTGTCCGGTCAGATACACAGGAAAATACGATTATAAACCGGCTGGACAAAGACTCCCCCCTTCTTCATGCGGTTTATGGCCTCCCGCCGCGCTACAAAGATGTAATCCTGCTTCGTTACTATTTTGATCTGAATAACCAGGAGATTGCAGAGCAGCTCAAAATAACAGAAAGCACTGTGCGCAGCCGTTTGTTCCGCGCCAGAAAAAAGCTTTCCCCTTTTATGGAAAGAGAGGAGATCCACCATGTTCAGCGATAATTTTAAAAAAGAATTGGATCATATTCAGGCAGACCAGAATCTGCTGTCACGTACAAGGCAAAAAGCCGCCCTGCAGAAAAAACAGCCGGTCGGTCCCGTCCCGGAAAGGTCTTCATCCGGTTATACAAAAAAAAGAAAGTATGTATGGTTTGCCGCAGCAGCAGTGTGTTCCCTGCTCGTTCTGGCAGGTCTGGGCATCTTTCTCGGTAATGGCGGCATGGATTTGACTGCCCGTCTTTTCAGTCGTGCAGAACAGGAAAAGGCCGCGGATCAACTGCCCGTCTTTACCCAATCCGGATCATCCCCTGCAACAGCGGCTGCCGCAGCGACTGATTCCGAAACAACCGCTGCAGCGGCTTCAGAATCCGGAAACCACCCGTCAAAGCATTTCAATGACGGCGGCATATACAATTTTGCAAATTATGAATCTATCCTGACCGTCCTCGAAAAGAGCTGGGCGCGGGCAAATGACGGCTATACCTTCTTCGGTGAAGATATTTCGGGCGCCGTCTCCGATCCGGCCATGCCCGCAACTGACTCACAGAATAGCACAGGACCGGCAACCGCCCTGGGAAAGACTGAGAATTCACCAGCCGTCTCATCTGATTACTCCCAGACAAATGTCCAGGTTGAAGGGGTCGACGAAGCCGATATAATAAAAAACGACGGAGAGTATATTTATTGCATTATATATTCATCTTTATACGTCCTTGATGTACGGGACCCTCAGAATATGAAGGTTGCTGCAGTCATTGCAGACAGCTTTTCGCTGACGGATTACTATGAAAATTACTCGGATCTCTTTTATGACAGTGATTCAAAGACGCTGTCCGTTATAAGCAATTCATATTACGGCAATACAGGGATTGTCTATCCGGAAATGGCCCCGGCTGCCGGCGGGGCGGATACGGGTATGGCTTCGGGTTCATCGGATACGGCTCCGGCTGCAGCTTCATCGGATACGATCATTGATCCCGGTTCCACTGTCTCAGTCGGTATTGCTTCTGAACCCTATTACGGCGGAATGTATCCGTCAAAGGAATACACAAAACTCCAGACTTATGACGTATCGGATCCCTATTCACCCAAAGAAATCAGAACCTTCTGCCAGGACGGCTATTATATTTCCTCCCGTAGAATAAAGGATACAGTTTACCTTATTACCTCGCAAAACCTCTGGTACGACAGTACGCTCAAGGCAGAAGACCTTATGCCTTCAACAAGTGACGGCAAGGATAACTGGGCCACCATTCCGGCACCGGACATTTACATTGTAAATCCTGATTATGCCAGTACTTTCACGATCGTTTCTGCGGTCGACACCCGCAGCACCGGCATTCCTGCCAGGACCCAGGCCGTCGTCGGACAGGGTACGGTCGTATATGCAAGCGCAGACACCCTTTATATTGCAGCCTCGATCTGGGATACAGCCATTTATCCGATGTACGATACATTTTCCGGAGCGCAAACCAACAGCAAAATAGCTGCGCCGGTTTCAGATGATGTGTATAAGACTAAAATTCTGGCTTTTACCATAACCGATGGCACCCTTGAGGCCAAAGCCTCCGGAACCGTCAGCGGAACCCTACTGAATCAGTATTCAATGGATGAGTATCAGGGAAATCTTCGCGTCGCTACGACTTCGGGGAACTGGACGAACGAGTCCTCAAACAATGTTTTTGTATTGAATGGGAATCTTGATATGATATCGGGCCTGACCGGACTTGCTCCCGGAGAACAAATTTATTCCGTACGCTTTGCAGAAGATCGAATATACCTAGTAACCTTTCAGCAGGTTGATCCGTTCTTTGTAATCGATGCGTCTGATCCTTCCAATCTTACCGTTCTCGGCAAGCTTAAAATCCCCGGATACAGCAACTATATGCAGATGCTCGGAGACAATAAAGTACTGGCCATAGGCAACACCACATACGTCAGCGGCGGCAGCGTCATACCGGCCGGCCTCAAGATAGCTGTCTTTGATGTGACGGATCCTGCAAATCCAATCCTGCAGTCATCGCTCATCTATGGCGATACCTACGGCTATTCCGATGTACAGTACAATCCAAAGGCCCTTCTGCTGAACCAGTCACGCGGTCTCATAGGCCTTCCCGTCAGTTTTGATCTTGCCTCGGGCAATTTTGGAACGGATTACGTAACCGGATACCTGCTTCTTCATTTCGATGACAACGGCAATCTGACGCACGACTATCTTTTCAAGGATATAGACATGATGCTAAGTTACGGGATGTGCAGAGGCATCCTGATAAACAATACGATCTTTCTGGTCGGGTACACCGAAGTACTCGCCTACAACCTCGATTCCCACGAGCTAACCGGTTCGCTTCCGCTCTATCAGAACTAACAGAAAAAGCGGGTTTCCCCGCAATTTTCAGGATAAATCCATTGTCAAAAAAACGGTAATCCGATCTTTCAGCGAACAACAGTTTCCAGAATTTTCGCCCACACAGGCAGCGTAAGTACCGAAAGGAGTGTTGTTACAAACACACATTGCGCTGCCTTTGTCGCGTCGCTCTGCGCTTTGATCGCAAGTACCGTTGTTGTTGCCGCCGCGGGAAGTGCGCAGTACAGAATCGAAACTTTAGCGACAAGTGGGTCAACCTGCAGGAAGCGGGACACAAGCAGGTACAGTCCGATGGCAGCTGCCGGAACCGCGATGAGGCGAAGGACAGCAATAAGCATGATCCGTTTCTCCTTCCATATTCTGGAAAGCGGAATTGCCGCGAGTGTGACGCCGCAAAGCACCATGCCCATCGGTGTGGCAACTTTGGCCAGCGACTCAATTACAGCTGCGATCGGTCCCGGAATGGGAATACTGAAGAAATAAATTATAAGTCCCGCCGGCACCGCAAGGACCGGCGGGGAAAGAAGTGCCCGCAGGGCATCTTTACCGATCTGCCCTGCACTTAGCTTTACTTTCGAGTTTTTCCCCAGAGTAAAAATCAGGGGTGTGACCACATAGAAAAGCACTCTGACTGGAATGGTATATATCGCGATATAGAAACTTCCCTTTTCGTGGTACAGGGACTCCATGATCGGAAATGCCATGTATGTGAAGTTCGTGAACATGAGGTTCACCAGAAGGATACGGGCCATGTCATCCTTTTTTCGCACGATTTTGTTTACCAGGAGGCCCAGTCCAAGCGTCAGCGCCATTGTGATAATGCTGATCCCTATAAGAAGCCCGGAATTCAGGACTTCCGAGGGCTCGTATTTTATCTGCATTGCATTGATTACAACGCAGGGGAATACAAAATTGAAGATAAAGGATGCCAGTGAAGTAGAAAACTTCTCTTCAACAATCCTCTTTTTGCGCGCAAAAAAACCGATAAACAGGAGAATCGCCATTTCGACAGCAAGCCCGAGGGCCGTCATAAAATGGGCTCCTTCTCCGGTTTCCCAGCCTGCCGGGGATATTTTGCAGGTGTCGCACGAACTTTGCGTATAACAATGATCGACCGCTTCATATCCGTACCGGGGAGCGTAAAGTGATGCAGTGTCTCGAGTGTTCCGCCCATCGTGACTATGGCTTTTTTCGCCGCTTCGGCTTCTTCTTCAACATTACCCTTCATAGCCAGGAAAATACCCCCTATTTTGACAAATGGGAGGCAATATTCACACAAAACCGGTAAAGAAGCCACTGCACGTGCAGTGGCAACATCATATTTTTCGCGGTATTGTTTGGAGAGTCCTGCATCTTCGGCTCGGGAATGAACAGTCGAAATCCCCGTCAGTTCAAGTGCTTCACAGACTGCGTCGAGAAAGCCGACTCTTTTCCGGAGGGAATCCAGCAGTGTCACCTCCAGTGAAGGCATTGCTACCTTAAGCGGAATCCCGGGAAACCCGGCCCCTGTGCCGACATCAATAAGCGTCAGGTGCTTTTTACCTTTTTTGACACACTCTTCTTCAAGATGCGACACTAACGTAAGCGAATCAATAAAATGCCGGATCGCAATTCCTTTGTCATCCGTAATATTCGTCAGGTTCATTTTCTCATTCCACTCTTTGAGGAGCCGTGCATATTCTAAAAAAGCACGGATACTTTCTGCACTGAGCGGTACGGATATTTCCTTCGCACCCGATGCAAGAATGGGCCTGAGTTCAGGTAACCCTTCAGCAGAGGCTTCTTCGGAGGGAGCAACGGTTTCACGGGATACTTCCGTGAATATGGATGCCGGGGCTTCTGCTGCAGGTAATGCTTTGACCGGGGATTTCTTTTTTGCAGCAATTTTCGGAACGGGCTTTTTTGCAGTTGTTTTGGCCGGGTTTGAAATTTTTCCGGACGATTCTGCCTTCAGTGCAGCCGAATCGACGCCCTTCTTTCTGCGGTCCGGGCTGATTCTCTTATCTTCCATCATAAGTTTCCCTCTCTCCTTCTGCGCGCATCCACATATACGAGAAGTACCGCGATATCGGAGGGTGATACACCGGATATTCTTGATGCCTGTCCAATGGAAACCGGCTGAAAACGGGCAAGCTTCTGGCGGGCCTCCAACCGGAGACCGGCAATTTCTTCAAACGGCAGCCCCTGAGGCAGGGAGCGGTGCTCCAATGTTTTGAATTTTGCGATTCTGTCTTTCTCCAACCGTATATATCCTTCGTATTTAATGTTGACTTCGACAACAAAAGTTATGCTTGCAGGCAGCACCTTTCTCTTTTCATCGACTGCTTCCAAATCGGAATAATGAATTTCAGGCCTTTTAAGGAGCTCGGCCAATGAAATGCCGGATGGCGGGACAGTGCTCTTTAAAGGCTGCAGCATCGCAGTCAGTTTGGGGGAAGGCGGCAGATATGTTGTGCGCAGGCGATGTTCCTCTGCTGCAATCTGCTCTTTTTTGTTAATAAATAAATTATATCTATCATCGGATATGAGTCCGAGCCGGTGCCCGTGTTCCGTCAGGCGCTCATCCGCATTATCCTGACGCAGGAAAAGCCTGTATTCAGCTCTTGATGTCATCATTCGATAGGGCTCCGACGTGCCTTTTGTTACCAGGTCGTCTATGAGAACACCGATATACGCTTCGGACCTGTCCAGAACCAGCGGGGATTTGCCAAGAACATACCTGCCTGCATTTATGCCCGCAACCAGGCCCTGGGCCGCTGCCTCTTCATAACCGGAGGAGCCGTTGATCTGTCCGGCTGTGAAGAGGCCGGAAATGTATCTTGACTCCAGGGAGGGAAATAGTGACGTCGGATCAATACAGTCATATTCAATGGCATATGCGGAACGCTGGATGTGTGCATTTTCCATGCCCGGCAGAGAACGCACGATCTGCACCTGTATCTCTTCCGGCAAACTGGTGCTCATTCCCTGCAGATACATTTCCGACGTATCATCACCCATTGGCTCTACAAAAGCCTGGTGTCTATCTTTATCCCTGAATTTGACAAACTTATCTTCAATCGACGGACAATAGCGCGGTCCGGTTCCCTCGATTACACCGCTGAAAAGCGGCGAACGGCTCAGATTTGCCTGAATCACCCTCCGCGTTTCAGGAGAAGTCCAGACAGTCCAGCAGGGCAGCTGATTCTCGGGCGGGTGCATTCCGTTCATTTCATGTTCAAAGGAAAACGGCGGGATATCAGTCTCCCCGTCCTGTCTTTCCATTTTCGAAAAATCCACATGGCGGGCGTTCAGCCTGACAGGTGTCCCTGTCTTGAACCGCTGTAAAGGAATTCCTGCATCAGAAAGACTCTTTGACAGTCCATGCGAAGGAAAAAGTCCATCCGGGCCGCTCTCGTATATCACTTCACCCATTATCACTCTTGATTCCATATAGGTTCCCGAACAAACGACAACAGAGGATGCCTCATACACGGCGCCTGACCGTGTCACTGCCCCGCAGACGGAAAGTTTTGCATCCTCATCCGTCTCCCACAGGAGTTCTGTTATTTCAGATTGACGCAGAAATAGATTTTCTTCCTTTTCGAGAATTGACTTCATCAGCTGGCTGTATTTTCTGCGGTCAATCTGGGCGCGCGGAGAAAAGACGGCCGGTCCTTTAGATCGATTCAGCATTCTCATTTGAATGGCGGTCCGATCTGCTGTTTTTCCCATTTGTCCGCCAAGGGCATCAATCTCACGGACAAGCTGCCCCTTTGCCGTCCCTCCGATACTGGGATTACACGGCATATTAGCAAGCGAATCAAGATTGAGTGTGAAAAGAATTGTAGTCAGGCCTTGCCTTGCTGCCGCCAAAGCTGCCTCGCAGCCGGCATGACCGGCACCGACGACAATTACATCATAATTTCCCGCCCTGAAAGCGAATTCTCTTTGAAGCGCTTGTGAAATTGTTGTCATTTGCTGTCCCACTCTCTATTTATACACAATTCCAGCCATCATTTGCCAATGCAAAACCGCGAAAAAATTGTGTGAACCAATTCCTCGTTAACCGAATCCCCTGTGATTTCTCCGAGTGCATCCATCGTGCTGCGCAGGAGGGAACAAGCCAGATCCGCAGGTTGTCCCCGCGTAAGCACTGCAACTGTCTCTGAAAGAGTGTCCTGCGCTGTCTTCACTTTTTCAAAATGCCGGGAATTCGTTAACAGTACCTGAGACATCTGGCCCTGTCCTTTTTGATCGTACAGTCGTCTGACTTCTTTCCCGAGAAGCTCTATTCCCTCACCGGTCTCCGACGAGAAAACAAGAAAGAAACGAATCTGTCCGGAAAAACCCCAGACATCCATGCGCTCCCTGATTCTGTTCATGAAAAGTTCCGCACGGCCTTTGTCCATCAGATCAGCTTTGCTTACCAGAATACCGATATCATTATGTGAAAGTGAATCTGAAAGCGTACTGTAAAGCTCGCTTCCCTCCTCCAGATCATCCCCTTCGGGTGAACACAGCCACAGGAGCAGGTCTGCTTCCTTCACGGCGGCATAAGCTCTTGAAACACCGAGCTTCTCAACCTCATCCTGCCCATCGCGCAGTCCTGCTGTATCAATGAGGCGCACCGGAATGCCCTCTATTGAAGAAAATACTTCAAGGGTATCCCGTGTTGTTCCGGGACTCGCCGTCACAATTGCGCGGTCATATCCGGCCATGCAGTTGAGAAGAGACGATTTACCGCTGTTGGGAACACCACAAAGGACAACCGTCATGCCTTCACGCAAAATCCGGCCCTGTGAATAGGAAGCGCTGATATCGGAAAGGGCCTGCAGCTGGAGGGAAAGGGCTCTTATAATCGAATCGGTATTCTCCGGGGAATCTTCATGTTCAGGGAACTCTACGATCATCTCCAGGGCGGCAAAACTCATATACAATGCCCTGGAAATCCCGCGTACATTCTGTTTGAGTGCTCCCGCCAGCTGACGCTCTGCAGCTACAAGTGCAAGCTTGGAATCAGCACCAATAACATCCATGACAGCCTCGGCCTGGGACAGGTCTATTTTGCCGGAAAGAAAAGCTGCACGGGTAAATTCTCCCGGTTCTGCGCCTCTTGCACCGTTTTCCAGCAAAACGCGAAGAATCTCCTGACGAACGGCCGAGCCGCCGTGGCAGGAGATTTCAACACAGTCCTCCCCCGTATATGAATGCGGGGCTGTAAACCGGGTACAAATGACTTCATCAATAATATGCCTGTCAGCCGGATCATAGATAGTGCCGAAGGCAGCCGTATATCCGCGCATATCCTTAACAGATAATGCGTCATCCACGCTCCGGACGATGTGAAAAACACGATCAAGTACTTCTGCTGCTCCGGTACCGGACATGCGGATTACCGCAAGGCCACTGACACCGGGAGGTGTTGCACAAGCACAATATGGGCGATCAGAAGACACGGTTCTTACTCCTCTGAACCCGTAGATTCAGCTGCATCCATTGGTTCAGCCGGATCCATCAGATCATTTGTTGTCATTGGTTCATCTGTTATCATTGGTTCCATTGGTTCATCTGCTGCCGTTGGCTGAGCCGTCTGCATGGGTCTGGCAGGGCCGGATGAAGCAGCTGCGCGCGTAGGAACAACAATTACTTTACGGTCTGGCTCTTCGCCTTCACTGTGTGTGGTGATTCCGGAAAAGGTCTGCAGCGCCGAATGCACAATACGTCTCTCTGCAGGATTCATTGCTTCCAGTGTCACAGAACGGCCGGAGCGTGCAGCCCGGGAAGCCGCCTTTTGGGCCATGGAAATAAGCATCGCTTCACGGCGCTTCTTATATCCGCCGATATCGAGTGAAACACGAATGTGATCCTCACTGTATTTGTTGGCCACCAGTGATGTCAGATAAGAAATCGCGTCAAGAGTTTCACCATGTCTGCCGATAGCGGCTCCACAATCCTGTCCTGTAACACGGATAAAAATAGTCTCACCTTCACGGTATGAATCAAGTTTGCCGTGAATGCCGATTCCGGAAAGAATCTCTGCTACAAATGAAACCGCCTGTTCTTCGGATTCGCTGACAGCGTCTCCTTCAAAAGCTTCGTCATCGCCGTAATATACGGCTTCCTCTTCTTCTTCGACATCCGGAGCGGATACCTTTACGGTTGCCAGTTTTTTGCCAAGGCCAAGAAAACCGCCTGCGGCGCCTTCTTCAATGATTTCAACAACTGCATCATCTTCAGAAATTCCAAGCTCCTCTATAGCCAGAGCAATAGCTTCTTCGACCGTTTTTGCAGTCTTCGTTACCGACTTTTCCATATACTCGCCTCCCTATATATTTGAAACGCAATTCAGCGTTTGCCGCTCTTATTAGGATTTTTGCCATATTTGGCAGAGCTTTTTGAATAGCTTTTGGAAGAACCGGTCTTCGCAGGAATATTTACAACGGATTCAACTTCCTCTACCTGTGCGGATTTCGAAAATGCATGGGCCTTAAGGACCGCCATTTCCGCTTTCTTTTCCTCAAGCGGTTTGGTGAAAAGAAGATAAATGATAATAAGCTGAAGAATACCCATCAGGTTGCCGACAAGCCAGTAGAAACCCATGGCTGAGGGGAATGAGAAGGTTGTTACAAGCATAATTACCGGCATCATCCAGTTCATCATCTTCATGGTGCTGTCCATGCTGTTAGTCGGGACCTGGTCCTTACGGGCCGGATTCGTCTTGGCACGTTCTTTGGCATCTTTATCCGCCTTGTAGTTCGGCTTAAGAACATTCGTAATGCGCATCTGAAGAAGAGTGGTCAGGAGAACCAGAACCGGAATAATCAAAAGGGGGAGATATTGTGCGCGGTCCGCGCCAAATAATTCATTTGGTTTGTAGGAAGGGGTAAGCGCAAGATTGACTCCCATGAAATTCATGTCAATCATCTGGCCCATTTTGAAGAAGCCTTTGCCTACAGCTTCCTGAATAAGAGAGGAATTCTTCTGGAATTCACGGATAATCGGAATATTATTGGATGCAATCTGAGCTAATTCCCCTGACTTGAGAACGCCTTTATCGGATAGGAAAGTACCCAGATTCGTGAGATTAGCTGTCGAGACCTGCGTCAGATAACGAAGGGGAGCGCGTACCACGTAGAAAATAGGCCAGATAAAAAATATCTGAATAAACGGCAGAATACATCCGCCGAATGACTGTGCTCCGTTTTGACTTAAAAGCTTTGACATTTCTTCATTCTGTTTCTGCTTATCGTCCGGAAATTTACGCTTAATCTCAGCCTGCTGGGATGAAAGTGCCTGCTGCTTAATCATCGATTTCTGGGAACGCACATTAAGAGGAATAAGAATTCCCCTGATAACAATCGTTAAAATGATAATTGCTATACCATAACTTCCGAAGAACTCATAAAAAATACGGGTCATCCAACCAAAAAGTGTATTGAGCGGGTCAAGCGGGTTAAATGCAAGACTTAAAAACGGGGAAGCGGCGAAAAAATCCATTCGTTACTCCTTCATAAGGCAGACTTGCGTCTGAAAATAGCTGTTAGTAGTATATCATAACAGGCATGCGTTTGGGTGTCCGAACGGTTATTTGACGGGGTCATAACCGCCTTTGCTAAAAGGATTACAGCGCAATATGCGCCAAACAGCCATAATTGATCCTCGAAGGGCACCGTATTTCGCGACTGCGTCCATCGCATATTGCGAACAAGTCGGCAGATACTTGCAGGATGGGGCAAGCCGAGGTGAGATAAATCTGCGATACCCGCGAATAAGCCAGATTAAAATTCGTCTCATCACGTAGAATCTCCTGCTTTTAGCAGCCCGGCACGCTTAAAAAGGCTTCTCATCTCTTTTTTCACCTGGAAATAATCCGGCAGAGGATCAAGGGGCTTCATCATCAGAATAAGATCATAGCCGCCGCTCAGTTCCGGCTCAATAAGCCGGTAATTCTCCCGAAGCAGTCTTTTCACCCGGTTGCGCTTTACAGCTCCCCGGATCTTGCGGCTGCTGGTAACCCCCAGCCTGTTGACATCCGGTGGAACCGGCGTACGGCCTCTTCTGACATATGAAGTTCTGGTAAATGCATGTAAAACAAGACACCGGCCAGAGGTAAATACCCCGCGCTTATATACGCGCGCGAATTCGTAGTTCAAACGAAGCGGTTCCGTTATCTTCAAAGGCTGTCACAACTCCCTCTCTTTTGGAAAAAGAGTAAACAAAAATCGCTCTGCGTCGCATAGATCGGCAGAAAAGAAAGGTAAAAAGAAGGACCACAAGGGTGGTCCTTACGCTGTAAGACTCTTTCTTCCCTTTAGTCTTCTTCTTCTAAGAACATCTCTTCCAGAGGCTGTCTTCATTCTTTTTCTAAAACCATGCTCCATTGCTCTGTGGCGTTTTTTGGGCTGATATGTCATCTTCATATTGGTTATTCCTCCATTATTACGTGCTCTCTGTACTCGCATATCACTCGTCCATGGTGACATGAATAGCGATAGAATTATACAAGCGAATCCTGCAATCTGTCAACACCGGGTTATCCGAATCCTCTTTTTCAGCAAAAACATGTCAAAATGCAATTTGCCGATCACAAACTTTCATTTTTCTTCCAATCAATTTGGAATCATTATAGATTTGTTATGGTAGTACTGGTATACTATTTTCAACTTTTCTTTTGTCGGGAGCGAAAGGTTATGCACGTATAATACGACAAAACCCGGATGAATACAAATTGTATGGAGGTACAATATGAAGAAGAAATTATCTATCCTGCTGGCCGTCATGTTCACACTGTCATCGCTTGCTGCGGTAACAGGCTGTGCAAAAAAAGACAGTGGTACAATCCTGATCGGCGGATTGGCTCCTCTCACCGGTGAAATTGCTGTCTACGGCAATTCGGTTAAGAATGCTGCATCCATGGCTTTTGATGAGATCAATGCCAAAGGCGGAGTTCTCGGAAAGCAAATCGAGTACAAAGTACTTGATGAAAAGGGTGATTCTGCTGAAGCAATCAATGCCTACAACCGTCTTATGAGCGATAAGATGGTCGCTCTCCTCGGCGATGTTACAAGTAAGCCTTCGATTGCTGTTGCGGAACTTGCCGCAAAAGACGGCATTCTTATGCTCACACCTACCGCATCCGCACCCGACGTAACCAAACCCGGCAGCAACATTTTTCGTGTTTGTTTTCTTGATCCTTTCCAGGGAGCTGCTATGGCTACTTTTGCCGCAGATTCCTTAAAGGCAAAGACAGTTGCCGTCCTTTACAATACATCAGACGATTATTCACAGGGTCTGGCGTCTTCCTTCAAAACACAGGCTGAGGCCTTAGGGCTCAAGGTTGTCAACTATGAAGGATACGGTGCAGACGACAAAGATTTCAAGGCTCAGCTTACGAAGATTGCATCAAGCAATCCCGGCGCACTTTTCATTCCTGATTATTATGCTAAAGATGCCCTGATTGCCACACAGGCAAGAGAAGCCGGAATTACGGTTCCGATTCTTGGTGCAGACGGCTGGGATGGTGTTCTCACCTCTGTTGACGCATCTAATATTAGTGTATTAAATGACGTATACTTCTCCAACCACTATTCCGTACAGGATACAAGCGAAAAAGTTACAGCCTTTGTTAAGAACTACACCGCCAAATATGGCGAAGCTCCGAATGCTCTTGCTGCCCTTGCCTATGATGCCGCATATATGATGGCTCAGACACTGACAACTGCAGGGTCCACTGACTCTAAGGCGCTCGTCAAGGCAATGTCCGAAATCAAATATGAAGGCGTAACCGGTACGATTCAGTACAAAGGATCCGGTGATCCCGTGAAGAGCGTTACAATTATCCGTATTGTTGACGGCAAGTACAACTTTTTTGACAAAGTTACCCCCAAATAAGTTATAAATGATTAAATAGTTCATGTGAGATCATCCGGGGAGCCGGCAGCAGCAGAAAAATTCTTGCCGGCCTTCGGATGATCTACTTGTTCTGGAGGACAAAAAAATGGTTGATTTCATTCAACAGATTATCAACGGATTGCAGATCGGAAGCATCTATGCGCTTGTTGCACTGGGATATACCATGGTGTATGGAATCGTGAAGCTGATTAATTTCGCACACGGTGATGTCATAATGATCGGGTCCTATATCGCAATTACTACAATTCCGCTGATGGCTGCAATGGGAGCTCCTGCCTGGACATGCATTGTTGCAAGTGTTATTTTTTGTGCTTTTCTTGGTTTTTTAATTGAAGCAGTCGCTTATCGCCCGCTTCGAAACGCTCCCAGGCTGTGTTCGATTATCACGGCCATCGGTATGAGCCTTTTTTTGGAGAATCTGGCAATGCTGGTTTTCTCGCCGAATCCGCGCCCTGTCCCGAAAATTTTCTCGTCGGAGCCCATAATGCTCGGCGAGATCCAGGTCAGCCTCAATACACTGCTGACCATTCTTGTTTCTCTGTGTCTGATGGTTGCACTTCAGTTATTCGTCAGAAATTCCAAGATGGGACGCGCAATGCGTGCTGTCTCTGAAGATTTTGGTGCAGCAAAACTTATGGGAATAAATGTTAACCGTACGATTTCTTTGACTTTTGCGATTGGGTCCGGCCTCGCTGCTGTCGGCTCGATTTTTTATTCTTCTTCCTATCCGATCGTTGAACCGATGATGGGATCTATGCTCGGCCTCAAGGCTTTCATCGCTGCCGTCCTTGGAGGAATCGGGATTATTCCCGGTGCCATTATCGGAGGACTTATCATGGGCGTTGCTGAAAGCCTGACAAAAGCTTACATAAATTCACAGCTTGCCGATGCAGTCGTGTTCGGCATTCTGATTGTTGTTCTTCTGGTAAAGCCGTCAGGCATACTTGGTAAGAACATAAAAGAGAAAGTGTAGGTGATCGGACATGACAAAAAGCACTCTTAAAAGTTATGCGGTCAATCTGATCGCTGTCATGCTTCTATACGGTACAATGGTTGTATTAAGTGAATCCGGCGTCCTGAACAAATATTACAGCGGCATCCTCGTACTCGTCTGCATTAATATTATGCTGGCCGTCAGCTTGAATCTTACCACCGGCTGCCTTGGTCAAATTGCACTGGGTCATGCAGGATTTATGTCAATCGGCGCATATACTGCCGCTCTTTTTACCAAATGGCTTGCGGTATCCGGTGCGGGCGGTTATCTCGGCTATTTCGGAGGCCTCATCCTCGGAGGACTTCTGGCAGCTGTTTTTGGGTTTATTATCGGTCTTCCGGCCCTTCGCCTGAAAGGTGACTACCTCGCGATCATTACGCTTGGCTTCGGTGAAATCATTCGCACTGTCATCGAAAACCTGCAGTTTACCGGTGGTGCACAGGGATTGCGGAGCATCGATAAATTTTCAACACTGCCTGTTGCAAGTGCCATATGCATCATTTCTGTCGGCCTGCTTACAACGCTCATGCGTTCCAGGCATGGACGCGCTATTTTATCTATCCGTGAAGATGACATTGCTTCTGAGGCCGCCGGCATACATAACACATATTACCGGACAATGGCCTTTACCATAGCCGCCTTTTTTGCCGGAGTCGCAGGCGGTGTCTACGCCCACTATATCGGCATCCTCGGCGCTAAGAACTTTAATTTTACCAGGTCAGTTGAAATTATTATCATCGTTGTGCTCGGAGGACTCGGAAGCTTTACAGGATCGATTATCGCGGCAATATTTCTTACCATATTGCCGGAGCTGCTGCGGGATTTCAACGATTACCGCATGCTGGTTTATTCGATCGCGCTGATTCTTATCATGATTTTTAAGCCCTCCGGGATTTTCGGCAGATATGAATTCTCCCTTACACGCGCCATTCAATATTGGATTGATGTATTCAACGGGAAGCGAAAACCGTTTGCATCTGTTCGCAGCCGCAAAAACAACAAGGAAACGGAGGATTGACGGCTATGGAATCAGTACTCAGGACAACCCGGTTAGGTATTTCTTTCGGCGGCCTGAAAGCCGTTTCCAATTTTGATATTGATCTTTTGGACGGCGAACTTGTTGGATTGATCGGACCGAATGGTGCGGGAAAAACCACAGTCTTCAACATGCTGACCGGCGTTTATCAGCCGACTGAAGGCACGATTACCCTGCAGGGCAAAAAAATCCAGAGAAAAAGGCCGGATCAGCTTGTCAAAATGGGAATTGCCAGAACTTTTCAGAATATCCGTCTTTTCAAGCACCTGAGTGTTCTGGACAATGTAATGATTGCATGTAATTTCCAAATGCGTTACTCGATTCTGGGAGGCATGCTCCGTCTTCCCGGATACTGGAGGGAAGAAGCTGCTGTCCGGGAGAAGGCTTTGAGTATTCTCGCCGTTTTCGGACTTGAGTCGTACGCCGAGATTCTGGCTGACAATCTTCCATACGGCAAGCAGCGTAAGCTTGAAATCGCCCGCGCACTGGCAACAGACCCCAAGGTCCTTCTTCTTGATGAGCCGGCAGCAGGTATGAACCCGACCGAAACCAATGAGCTTATGAATACGATTTCGCTGGTCAGAAAGCAATTCGGAATTACAATTCTTCTGATAGAGCACGATATGAGCCTGGTGCTTGGTATCTGTGAGCGTATTATTGTTCTGGACTATGGACAGATCATCGCATCGGGACTTCCGACTGAGATTGTTAATGATCCGAAAGTTATTGCAGCCTACCTGGGCGTTTAAGGGAAGTAAGAGGTTACATCATGCTGGAAATCAAAAATTTGAATGTATATTATGGCGGAATTCATGCCATTAAAGACATTTCCATTTCCGTGGAAGAGGGCGAGATCGTTTCTTTGATTGGCGCTAACGGCGCGGGAAAAACGACAACGCTGCAGGCGATTTCAGGCTTGCTCAAACCGAGAAGCGGAGAAATTACGTTTCTCGGCAATAACTTGCTTGCAACCGAGGCTCACGATATTTTAAAGCTTGGCCTTGCCCAGGTGCCGGAGGGCCGCCGTATTTTTTCAGGACTCACAGTCAGGGAGAATCTCCAGATGGGTGCTTTTGCGGTAAAGGACACCAAAGAGAATCTGGCTGCGGACCGCAAAGCTGTTTATGACCGCTTCCCCCGGCTGCGCGAAAGAAAAAAGCAGATGGGCGGCACCCTTTCAGGCGGAGAACAGCAGATGCTTGCTATCGGGCGCGCGCTGATGTCCCGTCCCAAAATGCTGCTTCTTGATGAGCCGTCAATGGGTCTGGCCCCAATCCTCGTAAAAGAGATTTTTGAAATAATAAAAGAAGTCAACAAATCCGGCGTCACTATTCTGCTCGTGGAACAAAACGCGAAGATGGCTCTGTCCATTTCCAATCGCGCGTATGTTCTTGAGACGGGACGCATCGTGATGTCCGGGAAGTCAAGCGAACTTCTCGAAAATGAACTGGTCAAGAAAGCATATCTGGGCGCATAACCACACTGCGTTACTGCAAAGCATAACCGCACATGCAAATTTCAGCGAAAAAAAGCGGAGCCGTCGGTTCCGCTTTTTGTTGTCTTATACTGTCTCCCCTGCTTTTACAAAGAAGCCCATGGTTTGATAGGCTCCTGCATGATCAAGTGCTGTATCACGTATCTTTTTGTCAGTGAAAATTCCGAATACCGTGCTGCCGGATCCGCTCATCCGGGCTGCGACGGCTCCCTGATCGATTAAGAATGTGCGGATTTCGGAAAGAATCGGATACTCACGGTCCGCCACATCCTCAAGATCGTTGTAAAGGAAAGGTGCTGCATCAATAACTCTCTGTATCGGATCCATTCCAGCACGGGGCACGAGGAATCTTTGCAGCGCTGCATTCTCTTCATGACTAACTTTGTTGTGGGATGTCAGGTTGTCGAACACGGAAAATGCCCATGGTGTCGGGATGCTGCATTTGGGTTTAATAAAAAGCAGCGGAAGTCCGCTGAGCGATGGAACGGAAGTCAGTATATCCCCGATGCCTTCGCAAAGCTGCGTCCCGCCTGCCATGCAGAAGGGCACATCGGCCCCAATGCGAGCCGCCATGGACAGAAGCTCATCCGTACTTGCCGCGGCGGGAAAAACGCGGGCAAGGGCGTTCAGCACGGCAGCAGCGTCAGTACTCCCGCCTGCCATGCCGGCCTGTATGGGAATTCCTTTCTGAATATGTATTTTGACAGACACATTCTGCCGTCCAAGCACATTAAGGAAAGCTCTTGCCGCTTTGTAAGCTGTATTCCTGGCATCGCCGGGAATGTACGCTACGTCAGTCATAAGGGATATGCCCGGCTCAAGCCCGTCCTGCAATGCGCAGTCCGAACATTCTACGGTAACATAGTCGCATATCGACACTGACTGCATCAGTGTCGACAGGAGATGATATCCATCCTGTCTTTTCCCGCGGACTTTCAAAAAAAGATTTATCTTGGCGTACGCCGTAATACGTTCTTTAAAAATTGTCATACTAATTCTCCTTATATACGGATATACGGAAAGAACCACCTGCGCAGCAACTGTGCAGGTGGTTCCTATTTTATCATCTATCCGATACAAAAATCATTCATACTGTAATTTTCAGCCCGCACTCACTGCTGCAGCTGATACAGCGGCTACTTCAACAACCTTGGTAAGTATGTCCACATAGCTGTATGAAATAATTTCCTGATATGACTCTGAGTCTCTCCGGCTGCACCGCACTGTAAAAACATTCGGATAACAATGATCCAAAATGCCCTCATGAATAATCGTGCGTTTTCTGCCTCCATTGGATGTAAGACGAATCTTCCTGCCGATAAAATTCTCAAGATCCCGCTTGCATGCGTCTAAGTCTGTTTTCACAATCACGTTCCGCACCTCCGTACTTGTTAATTGGTTTCTTATCATTCTTCGCTACTAAGCCGTTCATATGAGCGGACCGGATAATGAAATTATGTCAATCGTATCAGTCAAATGTCTAATACTTGCCGGACATCCGCACATGCCCTATACTATGAATTTGTAAATGCTTTTCGGCATAGCTACTGTTATAGAATTATAACAAAACTTTTGTATTCTGTCAACGCGAAGCACAAGCTATTGTGGTCATAGTATATAAAAAGCGCCAAATATTGTGGTTTTTCTGTGGCAAACCTCACAAAAAGCTCCAAAATCCGTTACAATTACACGAGACGTATCGGCATTAAAAAAATATAAAGAGGGGAAGGTAACAAAAACAATGCTAAGCGATATTGAAATAGCAAGAAGTGCAGAAATGCTTCCAATCAGGGAAATAGCAGCAGGCCTTCAAATCACCGAAGAGGGCTTGGATTATTACGGCCGCTACAAGGCCAAGCTCCCGCTTTCCCTTCTGAAAGAACGTGCCCACATTCCCGACGGCAAGCTGATTCTGGTTACAGCCATGAATCCGACACCTGCCGGCGAAGGCAAAACTACGATGAGTATCGGACTTGGCCAGGCACTTTCGCGTCTTGGTAAAAAAACCATTCTTGCCTTGCGGGAACCTTCCCTGGGACCGGTTTTCGGAGTTAAGGGCGGAGCTGCAGGCGGCGGTTATTCCCAGGTCCTTCCGATGGATGACATAAATCTTCATTTTACAGGTGACATTCATGCAGTCACATCGGCAAACAACCTGTTAGCGGCATTGATTGACAATCATCTGTATCAGGGTAATGCACTTCGGATTGACAAAGACAGGGTGCTTTGGAAACGGTGCCTTGATATGAACGACCGGGCACTGCGTCATATTGAGGTCGGCGTTGGCGGCGGATTCAACGGAGTTGAACGCAAAGAATCGTTTACCATCACCGCAGCATCCGAGGTTATGGCAATTCTCTGTCTGGCTTCCGGTGTGGATGACCTGAAGAATCGCCTGGCCAGGATCGTTGTTGCCTATGACCTCGACGGCAATCTGGTGACCGCAGGCCAGCTGTCTGCCCAGGGAGCATTGGCCGTCCTGCTAAAAGATGCAATATGCCCGAATCTGGTCCAGACGATTGAACATACACCGGTGTTGATACACGGAGGTCCGTTTGCCAACATATCACATGGATGCAACAGCATCATTGCAACCAAAATGGCCCTCAAGCTCGGCGATATTGTCATTACCGAGGCCGGTTTCGGTGCTGATCTGGGAGCGGAAAAATTTCTCGACATAAAGTGCCGTACAGCCGGAATCTGGCCGAACGCAGTCGTCATTGTCGCGACCGTCCGTTCACTTAAGCACAACGCCGGAATTGCCAAGGCTGATTTATCCATCCCTAATCCGGAAGCAGTCCGGGATGGATTCGTCAATCTGGAAAAGCATATCGAAAATATGCTCTCTTTCGGTGTCCCCGTTGTTGTAGCATGCAATCGTTTTTATACCGACACGCAAGAAGAACTGTCCCTTGTAAGTGATCTCTGCCATGCAAAAGGCGTACGTTTCTCCGCAGCAGAAATTTTCTCCAAAGGCGGCGCCGGCGGCGAAGAACTGGCCGGAGAAGTGCTCTCCATACTGGAAAATCCCGATGAGAAATGTGTTCCGCATTATATGTATGAGCTTTCCGATTCCACGGAAGATAAGATTAATGCCGTCGCTTCCGGGATATACGGCGCTGCATGTGTCAATATTCTGCCGGAAGCCCGCGGAAAGATTATTTCCTTTGAAAAATCAGGCTATGGAAAGCTTCCTATCTGCATTGCCAAAACACAGTATTCCCTCTCTGATGACCAGAAAAGTCTCGGCTGTCCGAAAGGATTTACACTTACAGTCCGCGATGTGTGGCTGTCTGCCGGTGCCGGCTATCTGGTCATTCTGACCGGCAACATCATGACAATGCCCGGACTCCCTCCCCATCCGGCAGCCGTTGATATCGATATCGATGCCCAGGGGGTCATTGAAGGACTCTTCTGATCCCCAATGTGAACCCGAACTCTGAAAGGAAATACGCAGTATCATGAAAAATCCTGTCACTTTTTCAATAACCGAAGCACGCAAAGTTCAGAAGAAACGACAGATCCGTCAAATGATCCTGTTGTGCGCAGTGATCTTTCTGCTGCTCGGTGCAATGCTTGTTATTCGCGTTCTGACAATGAAACAGCAGGCCGACCAGCTTTTTCCGTCCGATACCACTGCAGCAGCAACTTCTGTGCCACCGGAAACCGGGACCACGTCGACGTCCGTTTCTGAGGAGACTTCCTCTGCCGCGGAGACTGCTGCGCTCACGCAGCCGCCAACAGAGGCGTCATCCGGAGAAACGTCCGCACCTGACGCATCTTCCGGAACGGACAGCAGTACGGCAGAAACCACACCCACCCCGCCTCCCAGTACGGCGGCTCCCACCCTTGCACCCGAAGCAGATGTATTTATCCCGGACACAAATCCCCTTCAGACAACCACACACAAAATTCGGGATTCCGCATACCATGAACTTCAGAAAAGTGTCCAGGCGCTGATCAATACGCAGACAGGGGTCCGGTGCGGATTCTATTATGCCAATATGAAAAACGGTGAGGAATTCGGCTATAACGACATGGTTCCCTTTGTTGCCGGCAGTGCAATGAATCTTCCGATAAATATCACGCTCTACGAGCAGGCAAAAACCGGAGGACTGAAACTCTCTGAAATAATGACATATGGCTCAACGGATACGGTCAGCGGGTCAGGAACAATCCAGAATACAGTCATTGGGTCACAGCATTATATTCGCGAACTTGCCGGTCTTTCCGTGACTATCGGCGACAATACGGCTTCCTCCATGCTCATGAGGAGGCTTGGCGGAATCGATTTAATAAATAACGATATAAAACTGATAAGTGATGTTATTGATTTCAGGACCAGCACGACCTACACCGATTATGCCGGTGTGCAGCAATCCGGTATGAACCGTACGAGTGCGCAGGATATGGCAAAGTACATGCAATATTTTTACAGGATGTATTTAGCTTATCCCTCGATATACCAGCCGCTTTTCAACGATCTGGCCCACACAACTTCCGATTGGGGCGTAGCCGGCAATCTGCCTTCCGATATTCTTGTCTGTCACAAAACGGGAAGTGACGCTGCGTTCAAATCCGAGACGGACGTTGCACTTATTTTTGCCGAAGAACCTTATGTACTTTGTGTTACCGTCGAAAGTGCCGACCCGGCTGCGGGAAAATTACTCCAGCAGCAACTCGGCGATCTTGTTTATGCATATCTTCACGGGTGCTATTCCTGACTTTCTGTCAGCCGGCAGTTCCCGTGAAATACTTAGATGAACTGTCCATGATTCCAATTCGTCGCGCACACTTTCCTTTTCTATGATATAATCGATTCACATTTTTATATTACGTCTCATCTGGTCTGCAGTTGGCGGTGGGTCCCGTGCGATGTGACCCGTGAACCCTGTCAGGTCCGGAAGGAAGCAGCAGTAAGCGGTCCCTCATATGTGCCGCGGGGTTGCCTGC
>Ga0209125_1001027_pt1 | contig 29707 bp, 33 predicted proteins | sample BarGraIncub1131A_FD_184503 | JGI IMG/M metagenome (GOLD analysis project Ga0209125, IMG submission 184503) | Arctic peat soil microbial communities from Barrow, Alaska - Barrow Graham LP Incubations 11-31A (SPAdes) (version 2) | ecosystem: Environmental > Terrestrial > Soil > Wetlands > Peat... | reverse complement strand
TATACTGACATCCGCCTCTTGGATAGACTGAACGAAGGAATTTAGGACATAGATCCTGTGAGACATGGAAGGGTAAGTTACCAGAGATAATGCGGACATCCATCGTATCCATAATTTAACAAAAAAAAGCGTAGCTCTCTTTAAGTCACCTATCTATGCCCATATAAATACAATAATTCAATATATACCAAGAAGGTTTCTTTTTAAAATGATGAAATACTAAGAATGAGTGAGATATCAAGAGTAATTTATAATATAGAGAGGAAGGTTGCTATGAACAAGAAATTATATTTTATATTTATATTTATTTTGCTACTATCTATAATTGGATGTTCAAAGTCTGCAACTACTACAATAAAAAAAATGGATTTAGTTACACCATCTGTTGCAATTAAACCCGCTAGAAACTCCTTAATATCTTCTTTTGACAAAAATTATGTTTTTAAACCTTATGGTAAAAGTGTTCCAGTTCTAATGTACCACTCAATTACCTACGAAAAGGGTAATCCCATTTGTCTTCCTATTAAAAAGTTTAAGGAGCAAATGAAATATCTAAAAGATAACGGTTATTATACTATAACACTTATAAATCTATATGAGTATCTTATGAATAATACTCCAATACCTGAAAAATCTGTAGTTCTTACTTTTGATGATGGTTATGAAAATAATTATACTGATATGTTCCCTGTTCTAAAAAAATATAATTTTAAAGCAACAGTTTTTGATATTACGTGTGATATTGATAAATATCATAAGTTTATGACATCAAAACAGCTTTTAGAAATGGAAAAATATAGTGTCGATATTGAAAGCCATACCGTAAATCATGAAAATTTACAAATGATTTCTAAGGATAAACAACTAAAAACGTTAATCCAATCTAAAAAAGATTTGGGAGAATTATTAAGTAAACAAATAAACTTTTTTGCATACCCTTATGGAGGGTACAATAAAAGTGCAATTGAGGCAGTAAAAGAAGCGGGCTACAAAATGGCCTTCACTACGAAGGGAGGTTGGGCCTCTAAAAATGACGGTATACTTTCCTTAAATAGGGTATTTGTAAGTCCTTCTGATAACATGAAAGTATTTAAAATTAAAATTACTAATCCCAATTATGAATTTTTAGATAAATTATAAAGCCTTATATTTTATGCTTATGTACAAATAGAAAAAATAAAAAGTGATTTCTGTACTACAGAAATCACTTTTTATTTTTTAGTATTTTTTAAAAGTTTCTAAAATAGTAGATAATACATTTGTATTTTTTTATTGTGTATTAGGTTCTACATTAATTGATTGTGTAGATGTTTTGGATTCAGGATCATTTTCACCGTCACGCATATTTTCTAAATCAGCATTTGAAAGACCATCATTGATTACTTGCTCTGTTAGGTCATTATTTGATTCCCCTGCTACTTTTGATTCAGGATTATTAGCCATCAAATTTGTAGCCTTAATATTGGTAAGGTTATCGGTAACTTTGTTAGTTCCTGATTTATTTGATTTTGTCTCTTCTACAATATTTTTATTCATATGTTTTCTCCTTTCGAAAATAAAAATCACATTGTATATATTCAATGCAATATATAGTTTACCCAATTTGTTGTGTAATATAGTTGGAAAAAATGTCTTAGAAATTTAACGGCCCAGGAGATGATTTAATTATATATTATAAGAATGTATTGCTATATATGTTATAGTAACATCAGTTATAAAAAAATGAAAAGGAGAATCTGCAAGTGATAAAATTAATTGTAACGGATATGGATGGAACATTTCTTAATAGTAAAAGCGAATATGATAAAAAAAACTTCTCACTTTTATTTAAACAGCTAAAGGAAAAAAATGTACACTTTGTCGCCTGCAGCGGGAAACAATATGAGTGTCTACAGACTATATTTTCAGATGATGTAAAAGATGAAATTTGGTATGTGGGAGATAGTGCAACAAGAATAATATTCAAGGGAAAAACCTTATTTCAATCATATTTGTCACCAAAAGTTGCTTTGAAAATTATTAAATATTTGGTAAATTATGGAGACTATTTTGGAACAGTAGTTTGCACAACAAAAGCAGCATATATAGATTCAAAAACTAGCCCTAATATTTTTAAAGTATTCCAAAGGTCCTTTAAAGGATTAGAAAAATTAAATTCTTTGTATTATCTAATTGATAATATTCTTAAAATTACAATATATGATCCAACTGGCGAATCTAATTTAATATATAATAAATTACAAGAAAAATATTCAAAGCAAGCATATGTAGTTGCTTCAGAACTAGAATGGCTAGATATTAGTGCTAAGGAGGCTCATAAAGGTTCTACAATAAAAAAATTACAGGAAATACTGCGAATTAGTCCAGAGGAGACCTTAGTATTTGGAGATGGAGAAAATGATATAGAATTAATGAAGGTTGCAAAACATAGTTATGCAATGGCAAATGCCTGTGATAACTTGAAAAAGGTAGCAAGGCATATAGCAAAGTCTAATAATGAAAATGGGGTATTAGAAGTTATTCAAGATTATTTAAATCGTGGGTTGATTTAATTCTGTTATTAGCAATTATATCTCAGGATTTATAAATATATTGTTTGATTTTCTATATCATATAGAAATACCAGAAGGTTATAATGACCTTCTTTTTTTAATTCCTAAATTTTAATATAATTGAGAGACGTAAGTAAATAGAATAAAGATTAAATAGATATGGCGAAAGAGAAATGTTTGTTGAATAAAAAGTAAAGATTAATGTTGCAAAATACAACTGTTGTGATATAGAATATAGGTGGGGTGAAGAAATGAATAATGTAAATAGGAACGATTTAAGAGAAATTGTTAGAGTATTGGTTCGAAATCTTGGATTACTTGAAAGAAGTGAAGCCTGTTGCTGTGGAGTAACACTTACTCAGTGCCACGCAATAGTAGAAATTGGAAGATCTGAGGAAATAAATCTAAATAGTTTGGCAGAAATGCTTAATTTAAATAAAAGTACTATGAGCAGAACAATTGATAATCTTGTAAAGCAAAGTATTGTATTGAGAGAGGTTCATACTGAGAATAGAAGATTTATAAAAATAAAGTTAACTGAAAAAGGGTATGAAATATATAAAAAAATTGAAATGAGTATGGGAGAATATTATGAACATATAATTTCTTTAGTTTCTAAAGATAAGAAAGAGCAAGTTTTGGAGAGCCTACAAATATTAGTTGATATAGTGAAGGAAAATAAATTTAGTGATTTGTTGGGAGAGTGAATAATTACTAATAGATATTGATATGAGTAATAATACTATAACTATTGAAATAGAATTAAAAGGAGTCAAGACCAGAGTATTAGGTGTGTTAAGAATAGGGGAAGGGCCCAAATATGTATTGGAAGGGTGGAGAATATCTTGAAGGTTATAGTAATTGGTGGTGGATGGTCTGGTTGCACGGCAGCAATAACAGCAAAAAAAGCTGGCGCAGAAGTTGTATTGTATGAAAAGACAGATATGCTTTTAGGGCTTGGCAATGTAGGCGGTATAATGAGAAATAATGGAAGATATACTGCTGCAGAAGAACTAATAGCACTTGGGGCAGGTGAATTCATTCATTTGACTGATGACAATAGTAAACATAAAAACATTAATTTCCCTGGGCATAAAAATGCCTGGCTCTATGATGCAAACAAGATAGAACCAGCAGTAGGAAGATATTTAGAAGAGATGGATATCGAAGTAAACATGATAACAAGAGTGGTTGATGTTGAAAAAGAAGGAAGTAAAATAAAAGGAATATATTTATCAGATAAGAGTTATGTGGTCGCAGATGCATTTATAGAAACTACAGGTTCAGCAGGGCCGATGAATAACTGTTTAAAATATGGAAATGGGTGTGCAATGTGTATTTTGAGATGCCCAGCTTTTGGGGGACGTGTAAGCATAAGTAGTAAAGCAGGTATTGAGGATTTAAAGGGAGAAAGGGAAGAAGAAGGAGTATATGGAGCTTTTAGTGGCTCGGGTAAATTAGCTAAAGGTTCTTTAGATAGTGACCTTGTAAAACAACTGGACAATGCGGGTGTGCTTGTTGTAAAAGTTCCAGACGAAGATATAAATTTGGATAAACTTAAACAAAAGGTATGTCAGCAATATGCACTAAAAGAGTTTGCAGAAAATATAATTTTAATTGATACAGGGGACGTAAAACTTATGACTCCATTTTATCCATTAAAAAAGTTAAGAAAAATCAAAGGATTTGAAAATGCAAAATATGTAGATCCATATGCAGGGGGAATAGGTAACTCCATAAGATATGTATCCATAGCTCCAAGAGAAGATAGCATGAAGGTTATAGACTTAGATAATTTATTTTGCGCGGGAGAGAAAGCTGGATTATTTATAGGCCACACAGAAGCAATGATAACAGGGGCACTGGCTGGATACAATGCAATAAAAAACTATCTAGGAAAGCCGCCTTTAATATTACCAAGGTCACTGGCCGTTGGAGACATAATTGCATATGAAAATGAGAAAATGCAAACTAGCGAAGGAAGAAAAAATAGATATACATTTGCGGGGGCAGATTATTTTAAAAGAATGCAGGTACTTGGACTTTATACATTGGATATAGCTGAAATTAAAGAAAAAGTAGAAAATCTAAATCTAACTAACATATTTAATCAAAAACTTATATAGAATAAAAAATGGAAAGGTCAACTTTGAATTATTCTTATGAGTGTATAGGTGAAAAAAATTTGAAAATCTTAATATGTGGAAGTGGCACCAGTGGAATATCTACTGGTGATTTTTGTATATTTTATTAGATTGTAAATTTGAAATGTAGATAAAATGCTGTAATTATTCCAATATATGTAATCGTTTTAAAAAAGGAACAGAAAACTACAGCATATACAATGTAAAAAACAAATTAATTAAAGAACTGAATTTTAAAATGGATGGGATATCATATAATATGTACATATAGTGAGGATAAAAGAAAATAATTAGCATAGTATCACATTTATGCCAATAAATTAATGAATTCGATAGTATATAAGCTTAAATGAATGTATTTAAAATTGAAATACTTAAATCAATGCTATATAATAGATAAATATTGCAATTTTAAAGTTTATTATGGAGGTGAATATATGTTTTCTAAATTAAGAGAATTATTAATAGGTAAAACACTAAAAACAGAAGAGTTAGAAGGAGAAAAATTAAATATTTTTTGGGGACTACCTATATTATCTAGTGATGCCGTTTCTTCAGTTGCATATGCAGGGGAAGAAATTTTATATGTGTTAATTGGAGTTTTAGGTCTTTTGGCATATAAATATATGTTTTATGCTGCACTATGTGTTGTTATATTATTAATTATACTTGTGTTATCCTACAGGCAGACTATTGATAGTTATCCATGCGGCGGTGGTTCATATATTGTTGCGAAAGATAATCTTGGCATAATTCCTGGACTTACGGCTGGAGCATCACTTACTGTAGATTATGTACTGACGGTTGCTGTTAGTATAAGTGCTGGAACTGCTGCAATAACATCGGCTGTGCCAGCATTGCTTAATCATAAAGTAGCCATAGCACTTACAATGTTATTAATATTAACAATAGGTAATTTAAGGGGAGTGAAGGAATCATCTAAACTTTTTGGAGTCCCAACATACTTATTTATAGGTTCTTGTGTTGTGCTTATTTTCACTGGTATTATAAGGTATTATGTTTTTGGATATTCACCAACACCTATGTATCCAATTCCAACACAAATTGGAGACATTACATTGTTCCTGTTTCTTAGGGCATTTGCTTCAGGTTGTACGGCATTATCAGGGGTTGAAGCGGTAAGTAACGGTATACCAAACTTTAAAGAACCATCCCAAAAAAATGCGAAAGCTGTATTGGTGTTGCTTGCTTGTTTAGTTCTATTTATTTTTGGTGGTTTATCTTTTCTAGCAACGATTTATCATCCACGTCCTGAAATGAGTGTGACAGTATTTGCTCAAATAGCTCAGCAAGTTTTTGGAAAAGGTATTATGTTCTACATTATGCAAATTACAACTGCATTTGTTTTAGTATTGGCTGCAAATACGGCTTATGCAGGATTACCTTTATTACTTTCTTTGATGGCACAGGATGGATATGTACCAAGGCAATTTTCACAAAGAGGAAAGAGACTCAGTTTTTCAAATGGAATAATTTTAATCGCGGTTGCTGCTGGCTTGTTAATTGTTGTGTTTAGAGGTGATACACATTTACTTCTTCCATTATATGCAGTAGGTGTATTTTTATCATTTACACTTTCACAGATTGGAATGTTCTTAAAGTGGAAGAGAAGTAGAACGGCTGGGTGGAAACATAAAGCTGCTATTAATGGTCTAGGTGCTATTGTGACGTTTATTACAGTAATACTTATAGGTATTACGAAGTTTTTTCACGGAGCGTGGATAGTTTTTATTGTAATACCTTTACTTGTTTATTTTATGATGAAGATTAAAAATCACTATAACAAGGTAGTAGAGCAAATTAGATTATCCAAAGATGAAAGGCCTAATGTCGGCATGAAAACAAATAATGAGCAACATGTAATAATACTTTTAGGTACATTAAATAAATCATTTTTAAAATCATTAAACTGTGCTAAATGCTTGTCACAAAATGTAGTGGCCTTCCATGTATCAACTGATCCGGAAATTACTGAAAAATTGAAAAGAAAATGGAAAGAATATGATGCTGGAATTCCACTAATAATAGAACATTCTTCGTATAGAGATGTATTAGGACCATTAATTAATTTTATAGAATCTGAGGACCGTGCCTCAAAGCATGGAGAAACTGTAACAGTTGTATTATCACAGTTTGTTATAACTAAGTGGTGGCACAATATACTTCATAACCAAACTGGATATTTTATAAAGAGTATGTTATATAAAAATAGAAATGTGGCAGTACTTACGGTACCGTATATAATAAAAGAATAAAAACTCCAAAATCCTTAGCCTAGGCTAAGGATTTTTTTAAAATTTATAAGTGAGCTTTGATTAACTCTTCTTAAGAGCATAGTAACCAACAATTATACAGGAGTAAAATGTAATTAATCTCCATAACAATATGGCAGCCATTATGTTATTAGATGCAAAAAACAAACCAAAAAGCATATAGAAAGCACCCTCTGCACCTCCCATGGCCCCAGGGGATGGAATAACCGCAGTTATCATCATTATAAACGCAGTCCCAGCTAGCATACTACCTATATTCGCACCCTTCATACCAAAACTAAGGTAAATAAAATATGGGATAATAAAGTATATTGTTAATTGAAGTATTGTATAAATAACTGCTTTAGTAATCAATCCTTTACTTTGTTTTGCAATCAGAATATCATGATGAAATTGATCTAAGTTTTCATTGATATGTATTTCTAATTTTGATATGTTTTTTACCAATCGAAATTTATTTAATATCTTAGATAAGACTATCATGACCTTATGAGTTAATCTGCGGTATTTTGAAAATATAATCAAGCATATAATTACGCCAGCATGAACGGCAAATCCTATGCCAATTAAATAAAAGAAATTGTTAGTATTTCTTCTGAAAAAGTCTGCTTTCCAAAATATAAGGATTAAGGAATACAAAGTTAATATAGCTTGGTAGACAATGAATTTAATCATAAGAGTTGAACCAGAACTACCAGCTCCTAATCCTTGTTTTGTAAGTGCATATAGTTGCATTGGCTGACCACCAGAGGAAAAAGGAGTAATTGAATTAAAATATTGTCCTATCATAGTAACTTTAAAGGCTTCTTTGAATTTATAATTTTTTTTTGTTAAAAACACAACATTTTGTAAGATTTTAGCTTCAAGAACCCAATATAACAGCATGGAAAATGCTGCTATGATTACCCATTTAATTTGTAAATGATTCATTTGATGAATTAAGTCCATCCAACCATGCGTGAATATAACCAATAATATAAAAATAACAACAGACGTGATCCCCAAAATTAAATTGAATTTATAATTTTTCATTAATTTACCTACCCTTTATTCTAAGCATTTTTAAATATAAATCATACCAATTATAACATTACATCAATTATAATATCACATCGATTATAACATTAAAATTTCAAAAGGTTGTTAATTTAATATTTACTATCTTTAAATATTATTAGTTAATTTTTAAAATATTATTATTTAATTTTTTATATACTGTTTTATAAACCAATAGAGCATTTAGTAGAAGCAATGTACTGGTTATAAAAAAATATATTTAATACCAAAGTTGATGCTACTTGACACCCAAGCAACGAAGTGCCATAAGCTCCCCAGGTTTTTTACAAAAGCTTGGGGGATAAATATTAATCCTGCCACTTTAACTTCACTATCTTTAAGGAGTAAAATAGCCGACATCTACATAAACGGTAGAAATCGGCTATCCTAATCATTAATGTTAGAAAGAAAATTACTTAATCAATTTATTATCTCTTAAAAAGTCTTCAGCAACTTTTGAGGGTTCATCTCCAAGCTTATCAACCTTATAATTTAGGTCTATCATTTTTTTATCTGTAATTTTGCCACCTAATTTATTAATTAAATCTTTAAGCTCAGGATGTTTTTGTAGTGTTTTACTATTAACTATTGGTACAGCATCATAATTTGGAAAGAAATGTTTATCATCTTTTAAAACTTTAAGTTTATAAGACTTTAACAATCCTTCTGTACTAAAAGCATCTATAGCATCAACTTTTTTATTACCTATAGCTGTATATCTAAGGCCTCCATCAATTGAACTAAAACTTTTGAATTTAAGGTTATATACTTTAGTTATTCCTGGATAACCATCTGCTCTATTACAAAATTCTAATGTAGCACCGAGTATTAGTTTGTCGCCTACTTTTGCGAGGTCCGAAATGCTCTCTAAATTATACTGCTTTGCAGTGTCTTGTCTTACAGATAGTGTGTAAGTATCATTAAAACCAAAAGGCTTGAGCCAAGTTATACCATAATTTTTGATATAATAATCGCTTACAGTTTTATAAGCTTTAGCTGGATCATTAATTGGTGCTTGCTTCATAATACCTACTAAACTCATGCCAGTATATTCAGGATACATGTCAATTTTGCCTGTCTTTAATGCAGTATAAGCAAGTCCTGAACCTCCTAAATTCAATTTTCTTTCTACTTTCATCTTTGTGTTTTTTTCTATTAATGTTGCTAGCATTTCACCTAATATAATTTGTTCAGAGCTGTTATAACACCCTACCACGATTGTGTCGGGTTTTTTATTGTACATATATGCACTGCTAGCTATTAAAATAACTACTAAACTGCTAGCTATAACTTTTTGCATTTTATTAAATTTATATCTTTTTGTTTTAGAGAGTTTAATTGTACCATCTGCTTTTCTAATCCCCGGAGGTGTTACACCTCGTTCAATTTTTTCTATAACAGAATCCATTAATAATGCTAATATACATGCAGGGATTGCTCCGGCGAGTATCATGTAATTATCTACCGTTTGTATACCTGTGAATACCATATATCCAAGTCCGCCTGCACCAATGAACGCTGCAATTGTCATAAGTCCGACAGCTGTAACTGCCGATATTCTTATACCGGTCATAATTATTGGGAACGCAAGTGGTAATTGAACTAATTTAAGTATTTGTTTATTTGTCATGCCCATGCCTCTAGATGATTCAATTACATCTGGATTTATATTCATAAGTCCAGTATAGGTATTTTTTATAATAGGAAGCAGCGAATATAAAAACACCATAAGTATTGCTGGTGTACTACCTATTCCCAGTAATGGTATTAGAAAACCTAATAAAGCTAAACTAGGTACTGCTTGTATTAAATTCGCAAAGCCTATAACGGGTCCCGATAATTTCTTAACTCTAGATATTAATATACCTAAAGGAATTCCAACGATTATAGCTAAAACCACAGCGAATATTGTTAATTCAATATGCTGTAATGTTAAATTTATTATCTGTCCTTGCCTTGAAATTATAAAATCTTTAAAACCAACTATTGAATTTATTATACCCATTAATCCTCATCCTCCTGGTTAATATACTGGTTGCTTAAAACTATTAACAAGCTACTTTCAGTAATTAGTCCAACTAATTTTGAACTATCATCTACAACTGGAACATATCCAATTTTAAGTTCATTCATTAGATTGAGAATATCTATTAAGGAGTCATGTATATTAACGGTTTTAATTTCACGTCCCATAATAGTATCTATTTTTATAGAACCTATGTAATTTCTTATAATATCCTTTATTGTGACAATTCCTTCAAGTTTATCCTCTTTATTAATAATTAGCAAACTGTCTACTTTGTTTGCCTTCATGATTTCTAAAGCTTGGACTACAGTTCTGTTACCGCTAGTTGTAATTGGCTCTGTAATCATAATATCCTTAGCACGTATAAACCCTGGTTGCTGCCATATTCTATTTTTACCTATGAATTCTTTTACAAAATCATTAGCAGGATTGTTCAAAATTTCTTCTGGAGTATCATACTGAAGAATATCTCCATCCTTCATAATACAAATTCTATCACCAAGCTTAAGGGCCTCATCCATATCATGGGTTACAAAAACTATGGTTTTTTTAGACTCTTGCTGAAGATTAAACAATTCATCTTGAAGCTGATTTCTCGTAATGGGGTCTAAGGCACTAAAAGGCTCGTCCATAAGAATTATATCTGGATTTGTTGCCCAAGCTCTTGCCACTCCAATTCTTTGCTGCTGACCTCCACTTAATTCACATGGATATCTATCTATGTACTCATCTGGATTCATTCCCACCATTATTAAAAGTTCAGTTGTTCGCTCATGTATTTTTTTTTCTGGCCATTTTTCAAGAAAGGGTATTATTCCAATATTTTCGCCTACTGTCATATGTGGTAAAAGTCCCGTTTGCTGTATGACATATCCCATATTACGCCGAAGCTTAATGGTGTCTTCCTTTAATATATTTGTGTCCTCTAAGTATATAGTGCCTGATGTCGGTGGAATTAATTTATTTATCATTTTTAAAGTAGTGGTTTTTCCACAACCACTTGGTCCTACAATGACTACAAATTCCCCTTTGTTTACAGTAAAACTGATATCATTAATTACAGTCTTATTTTTAAAAACCTTTCTTATGTTCTTAAACTTTAACATTTGATCTCTCCTCAATAAATTACTAGGAAGCTAGCAAGATTTTATTAATTTTAACTAACAACTTATATAATATCATAGGATTGTCTGCTTGGAAAACTCCATAAACTATGAATAAATGTTACAATTCTATCAATATTCGCGTTTAATCGACATATGGGTAAAAACGATCCATATACTAGCTATTAGTACTATTATTGGCCATATAGTATTTTTAGACGTTACAAATAGAAATATGAGGCTTTAATAGAAAATTATATATGTATAGATTATACATATATGTAAAATGAGACTAGTTAATATTCATATTTTTGCACTTTTCTAATTTCTCAACAAACAATGTTGCAATTCTTGATAGATTTTTCTCATGAACTAAATAGGAAAAAAATCTATTGTATTGAGTTTTGGTAGGTATAATCTTAAGTTCATTGTTATTAGCAGCCTTGGTAACTACTAAAGATGAAATAAAAGTTACACCTAGATTATGTTTAACAGCTTCTTTTATGGAGTAATTACTTCCAAGTATAATAAAATTCTTTGGGGATATGCCTTCTGTATTTAAAAATATATTCAAATACTCACCAGTTCCAGATCCTTCTTCTCTGTGCATCCAAGTCTGATTTGATAAACAGGTTTTAAGTTCAATGTTTTTTTTATCATAAGTAAAAGAATTTGGAGTTACAATAACCATTGTATCTTTATAAAAATTTTTTGAAGTGTACTTATTTGCAGGAACGCTACCTTCAGTTAGGGCAATATCAATATCATAATTTTTAAATTTTTCATATATATTATGGGTATTTTCGATAGCAACCTCTAATTTTATATTTGGGAATTCTTTAATAAACTCTCCTAATATTGAGGGAAGTAAAAACTCACCTATAGTCATGCTAGCACCAATTTTTAAAGTGCCTGTGGTGGAATTATGATAATTGTTAAGTTCCTCTTTTGTATCGATTAATAGTGAAATTATTTGTTTAGCTTTTTTGTATAACATTTCTCCAGTTTGGGTAATTAGTATACTTCTCTGCTTATTTGATCTTTCTATTAATCTTGTATCAAAATGTTTTTCAAGAGTTATAATGTGAAGGCTTACGCTGGGCTGAGATATGTTGAGGTGAATTGCAGCCTTTGTGAAGCTTTTTTTATCTACAACAGCTATAAAAGTTTTTAATTCAACAATCAAAATCATCACCTTACCTATCAGAAATATTAATAAGCATCATAAAAAAAGAGTATTATACTTATTGGTTAAAAGCAAGTATACTATATGCATAATAAAGTTGCAATAAGAAAGGATGATACAGATGAATACTTTAAATGATATTCTTCTTAATGAAATTGAAGATTTTAGAGAACTTGGAAATAAATTTTTAAGTGGGGAAACAAGTAAAATGGATTTTAAAGGAGCTTCCGGGGGGATGGGAGTATATGCCGAGCGTAGTGGCATGAAGTTTATGATAAGATTTAGGATACCATCAGGAATAGCTTCCTTAAAGGATCTTAAATTAATTTATGATTTTACAAATAGATATAAATTAGAAAATATACATCTAACTACTCGTCAAGCAATACAATTACATGGGATTACTATTGATGAAGTTTGTGATGCCATGGAAGAGGGTATAAAGAATGGCCTATATTCAAGGGGGTCAGGTGGTAATTATCCTAGAAATGTCTCTATATCACCACTATCTGGGGTAGAGGAAAAGGAGATTTTTGACGTATCCACTTATGCAACTGCTGTAGGAGACCATTTTTTAAGTAAGGTATATACATATAAACTTCCAAGGAAATTTAAAGTTGCATTCTCAAGTAATGAAAATGATGAGGCGCATGTAACGGCTACTGATTTAGGATTTCTTGCTGTCAAAGAAAATGGCGTGGAATATTTTAAAGTATATTTAGGTGGCGGAATGGGAAAGAATTCAAAATTATCAGCGAAGAGAGAACTGTTAATTAAGCCAGAGGATATTTTATATCATGTTGAAGCAATTACAGAACTTTTTATTAATGAAGGTGATTATGTAAATAAAGGAAGAGCCCGAATAAGATATATTATGGAAAGAATGGGTGAGAAACAATTTATAAATTGTTATAATGGTTATTTGGAAAAAGTTAAGGCTGGAAAAAATTTGAAGGTCAAGGTAGATAGTAAAATTTATGACAAAGTAGGAATTGAAACATCTATAAAAAGTCCAAAATTATTTCCTCAAAAACAAAAGGGTTTATATAGTGTTTATATCCATCCAATTGGGGGCCAATTAAAAAGTGAGCATTTGAAATTAATAATAGATAAAATAGAAGTTATGGATAATATAGAAGTCAGACTTGCGATGACAGAAGGATTGTACATTAGAAATTTGAACGGGAATGAAGCTGAGATATTACTTGATATGACAAGCAAAATGGGTGGGAATACTTCACTTGAATATTCTATTGCATGCATTGGTGTTCCAACATGTCAAATGGGAATTTTAGAAAGTCAGCGAACTTTAAGTGAGATATTAAGCTATTTTAAAGAACGTAATTTAACAGAAGATATACTTCCTAGTGTTCATATATCAGGATGCCCAAATTCTTGTTCTGTACATGAAATAGGAACAATTGGTTTTTGTGGTAAAAGGAAAAAGGTTCAAGATGAACTTACAAATGTATTTGAACTATATTTTGGTGGAGATCTTGGAATAGGTAAGACGAAACTTGGTAAAAATTACGGAGATATTAGGCAAAAGGATGTACCAAGATTTTTATTTGAACTCGCAAGCGCTGTCTATAGTTCTAATAAAGAATTCAATAGTTGGATTAATCAAAATGAACATGAACTTAATAAAATTATAAATAAGTATATTGTGTAGATAATTATTATTATAAAGAGTAAAATAATAATTATAAATACTATATTTCAAAAAAAAAGGAGGGATAGCTTTGGACGTTAATCAAATATCACAACTATTAAAGAGTATTGGCACTGGTGGAACGAAATCAACAACAGGGATAACCGGTAATGATTCAAGTTCTAGCTTTGAAGCTTTACTTAATCAAATAGTAAATAGTCAACAAGATCAAGCCGCAAACACTACCACCACAAGTGTTCCTAGCACAGATAGTAAAAATGCTGTAGTTAATGGACTTGATAGTATATCATTACAATCTCAAAAGGCACAACAAATGCAGCAATTGGTAATGCAACAAATGATGCAAATTATGTCAACTCAAGATGCAAGTAGCACTTCAAGTACTGGTACCGATGGAAGTGACGATAGCAGTAGTAGTATTATGCCCAGTACAAATAGTAATAATGGCTTAACTCAATTATTACAGACCATAGTTCAAGAGCAAGCTAGTACTAGTGCTACAACTAATGGAACAAACAACACAAATGTAGCGAATACTGTATTAAGTAATAGTGCTATTTAAATTTAGTACTGTTAAAAATTAAGATTGCAATAAACTACGAATTAAGGGAACTCTAATTTAATTAGAGTTCCCTTAATTCGTAGTTTATTGGGATAATTATAAAGCGGTACTATAAACAAGATATGGATTTAAATTTTAATTATTTAAATTCATATCTCTTTGTTATAACATAGTGGTTAAGAATATTTTAACTCCAACGAGTGCTACAACTGAAGCTACAACACATAGGGTAATAAAAATCGAAGTGTTTTTCGACATTTCAGTAACATTATTGTTTTCAGGTTTCATAATAAATCGGCTCCATTTCCGCCCCTAAGGGCCATACTATAATTTCAATATAATACTGACCTATGTTATTATTTTTATTTATTATATTTTTCATAGCTTATTTTATATTTTTAAAGAATATCTTTTAATATCTGTTGTACTATAATCATAATACTAAAGAATTATTACGTTTAGGTGTCAAAATTGTAAACAATTTATAACTATTATAGATTAATGTTCGTCAAAAATATCAGTTTCAAATAAACTTGTATTATGCTATACTATTTGTAGTAATTTATTATAGGTGAAATACAATAAAAAGTCGCCCACTTCTATAAGTGGGAGGATAACAATTGGGAATTGTTATCTACTCCGGAGGTCTACAAAGGGGTAAATCTCTTTTTGAAGCCGTTAATGCATCTTCTGCAAAGCTGTTGCAGCGACCCAGGAGATGATTTAATATTAAAAAGAAGGTGATTTTCTTGATGCATTCAAATATAGAGCCATTAAATTATATATCAAAAGAACTACTTAAAAACAAACCAATTCCAGAAAAAATATTGAGACTTATTGTTTTAGGTGATAGCCACGTAATATCTAATAAAGATGGGTCTCTTGGACAAAATGCATATCTTTACAAGAAAATTTTATTGGAAATTAATTACAGAAAAGAAAATAATTATTTTACTCCTAATTTAGTAATCCATGGCGGTGATGCTGTTGATAATGGAAATGATGAGGCAAGCTTTCAGCTTTTTCATAAGTTAACGTATGATAAGCTGATACATAATGGTATACCTATTTTTATCTCTATAGGAAATCATGACTATGATATATCAAAACCAAAACCAGATTCTAAAAACTTCGAGAAATTTATTGGAAATACTAGAGATGAAATTCATATACCTGGAACGAATGTGATATATATATATCTAAACACACATTATTGTTTTGGACCAATAAATAAAGAGCCAGTTATATATTCCTATTTTTCGTCTAAAGTAAATGAAGATATTGATTTACTTAAAAAAATGAATTCCGATAATGTTTACTTGATTGATTTTCATAATCCATTTAGAATTATAGACTGTAATGATGGGTTACCACAATTTGATTATCATTATTTGCAATTGGATCAAGAGAAAATATTTAGGGATAGTGTAAATTCAAATGTTAAGGTATGCGCTATTTTTTCTCATCATATGCATACTATGAGAGAATGTAATTTTAATTTAAAAAGTACTATTAATAAAGTTCCTTTTCTAATTAGTGGGAAGGGAGGTAATTGTATTAGTGTTAGTAATTATGGAAGCTATTATGAGGTTACATTTGATTTAATTACCAATATAATTAAGTATAAGAAAATAATGGTGAATGTTTAATTAATTAATATTAGAAAGTAAGTAAATATGTAATTATATTTTATATAATTACATATTTACTTTGTTTATTGCAGGGTTTTACAAAAAAGTATTGAATACTTATTAGTGAGGAGATGATATTAATGCATAAATCAGGAGAAAGACCAGGTAAAGGTTCTTATAAATGTAATACTTGTGGAGAAATAGTTATTTTAGAAAAAGATACTGATACATTACGCCCATGTCCTAAATGCCGTATGACCACATTTACTAAACTTTAATTTCTAAAATAACTATAATTACTTAATCTTAAGCTGTAAAATATGAGAAAACAATAAAATTGGTGGTGTGGATGATTAAGTACCTAGAATATTGACAACTTTAGTATATATTAAAGATTGTAGAAAATTCATTTAAGGATACTATAATTCATTTTCAATATCTGGAAGGCAATAATTGCCTTCCAGATATTAGCTTTCATTATGGAATTATAAAAGTATAGTGTTTTAACAACCAAAGTAGTTGATTTTTTATATTAACAATCTTATGCTTATACAATAAACACATATAGGAAAAAATTAAATAATAAAATATAGGTTTAATTAAAATTGATTAATGAAAAGGAAATCAGGTTAAAATCCTGAACTATCTCGTAGCTGTAATAGATGAATTTAAGTACATTATGCCACTTGGAAACGGGGAAGGCGTACTTAAATAATGATTCTTGAGTCAGAAGACCTGCCCATATTTTTGCACCATAAACTCTACGAGTGATAGGGGAGGGCTATATAATAAAAATTTGTTTGCTGATTTTATATTATTAAACATAGTTTTAGGTCATTTCCTTTTAACACTTTAGTTAAAAGGTTTTTTGTCGTACAATTAATTACATAAAAGATTAAATTAAAGTTAAATTTAAAATATAATAATGAGGAGTGTTTACATGAAAAAGAAGTATCAAGTTGCCCTAGGAATTTTTCTTGCACTAATGGTTATGCCTAAAAATGTGTATGCGATGCACATAATGGAAGGATTCTTACCGCCAAAATGGTGCGTAACCTGGGGCGTTATATGTATACCTTTTATTGTTGTTGGTTACTTTTCTATAAAAGAAAAAATTAAGGCAAGTCCTAAACTGAAGATGTTAATTGCAATGGTCGGAGCATTTGCATTCGTCCTATCGGCATTGAAAATACCATCAGTTACAGGAAGTTGTTCACATCCAACTGGAGTAGGACTTGGGGCTATACTTTTTGGACCTTTGACAATGAGTGTATTAGGTTTGATAGTTTTAATTTTTCAGGCATTGCTTCTTGCACATGGAGGACTCACAACACTAGGGGCTAATACTTTTTCTATGGCTGTAGTTGGACCGTTAGTATCATATTTTTTGTACAAGCTTTTAAGGAAATTAAAAGTATCACTTTCAATATCAGTATTTGCTTCAGCTATGTTAGGTGATCTAATGACATATGTTACTACATCTTTTCAACTTGCATTGGCATTCCCTGATAAAATAGGAGGATTCATACCATCACTAATAAAGTTCATGAGTATATTTGCGGTAACACAACTTCCACTTGCAATAAGCGAAGGAATATTGACAGTTATAGTGTTTAATCTCTTAATTAATTACAATAAGGAAGAACTTAAGGAGTTACATGTTATATCAGGGGAGGTTTAAAAAAATGAACAAACAAAAGGGAAACAAGGATAACAATCTATTAAAAAAGAATTTAATACTTGCTCTTCTTGTGGTGATTATTGTAGTTGTTCCATTGTTATTTGTAAAAAATGCTAAATTCAGTGGTTCAGATGATCAGGCAAAGAATGAGATTAGTAAAATTGATAAAAGTTATAAACCATGGGTTTCTCCAATTTGGAAACCACCAAGTAGCGAGATAGAAAGTCTTTTATTTTCATTACAGGCTGCTATTGGTTCAGGAATTATATGTTATTTTTTTGGATACTCAAAGGGAAAGGCAAAAGCAACTGGAGGGAAAAAGGATTGATATCTATAGATAAGTTAGCATATATCTCTAAGCTTAAAGAAGTTAATCCTATGGAGAAATTTATATTTGCTATGGTTACCATAGTCATGTGTATATCGTTAAATAATATAGCTGACTCCATAATAATATTATTGCTTATGTCTTCCATAACCGTTTTCAAGGGGAAATTACCTTTAAAAGATTATATGAAATTAATGTCATTACCATTGGGATTTTTGATAATCGGTGTTATTACAATAGCAATAACTGTAGCTTCAACCAGTAATGGTTTAATATTTAGTTTCAGTGTTTTTAATATTAAATTGGGATGCACCTATGATAGTATTTTGACTGCAACAAAACTATTTTTGAAGTCCATTGCCTGCGTCTCATGTTTATATTTTCTAACATTAACAACTCCTATTTTCGAAGTTTTATCAGTGCTTAGAAAGTTTAAGGTACCAAAACTATTTGTTGAACTTATGGGACTTATATATAGATTCATTTTTGTACTATTAGATACTTCTAATATGATTTACATATCACAAAACTCAAGGCTTGGGTATTCAACATATAAAGCGAGCTTCAATTCATTAGGCAAACTTATAACTTCCTTATTTATAAGCTCATATAAGCGCTCACAGGATATTTATACTGCTATGGAGTCAAGATGTTATGATGGAGAAATAAATTTATTGGAAAACCTCTACACACGTTCATATAAAAATGTGTTTTTAATAATAGTGGTAGAAGTGGTCTTAATAATTATAAGGTTTAGTAAAAATATTTTCGGAGGAAATATTTAACAAAATTTCAGAAGGAGATGATATAATGAATAAATATATATTAGAGACAAGAAATCTAAGCTATCAATATCCAGATGGGACCAAGGCATTAAATAATATAAATTTGAAAATAGAGAAAGGTAAAAAAATATCTTTTGTTGGTGTTAATGGTTCGGGTAAATCAACCATTTTTTTAAATTTCAATGGTATTTTAAAACCAACAAAGGGAACTGTAATATACAAGGGGAATAATATAGCGTATAACCAAAAGTCATTGCTCGAATTAAGGAAAAACGTAGGAATTGTATTTCAAGATCCTGAAAACCAATTATTTTCAGCAGATGTATATCAGGAAGTGTCATTTGGAGCTATGAATTTAAAGTTAAACGATGCAGAGGTGAGACTCAGGGTGGATGAATCTCTTAAAAGTGTAGGTATGTATGATTATAGAGATAAAGCAGTACACTTTTTAAGTTATGGTCAGAAAAAAAGAGTAGCCATTGCAGATATACTTGTTATGAATCCGGAAATAATAGTATTTGATGAGCCGACTTCAAGTCTTGACCCTAAGCATTCAAAACAAATTGTTAAGATATTTGATGAATTAAATAAGAAAGGAATAACAGTTATTTTATCAACTCATGATGTAGAACTAGCATATTCGTGGTCAGACTATATTATAGTAATGAAGGATGGGAAAATCGCTCGCGAAGGGTCTCCTTATGAAATTTTTTCCGATGATAAATTAATAAATGAGTGTTATCTTGAAAAACCATTAATTCTTGAAGTTTTTGAGAGCTTACGTAAAAATGGAAAAATAGACTCAACTGTAGCGATACCAAGAAATAAGCGAGAGCTTTTAGAAATAATAAATTAATCTAAAAGGCCTTAGAGAAAAAAGTCGGAAAGTTATTTCCGACTTTTAACCACTTAATTTACCCTTATTCTGTACCATAAATAAGTTGGGTGCATCAAAATAAAAAATACAGTACTTGTCATTAATATTTCGATTATTTTTGGACACTTCTTTTTTTTATATTTAGATATATTAAATATGTTACCCAAAGTATTATTCCAGATAAACTCACTAGTTGTGCAATTCTGAAAGAACCAATCATTAAGCTATCTGTTCTTAAACCTTCTATAAAAAATCTACCAATTGAATATAGTCCGATATATGTAAAAAATACAATCCCAATCTTTTTTGTTTTTGTTAGAATAATCATTAGTATTACAAATACGGTTAAATCCCATAAAGATTCATATAAGAAAGTTGGATGATAATATATTCCATCTATATGCATACCTTGTTGTATGAAGTATGGAAAATTCTTAATAAAATCATAGGATACAGGACCGCCATGTGCTTCAGAATTAAAGAAATTTCCCCATCGTCCAATAGATTGAGCAATAATAATTGCGGGGGCCGTAACATCTGCCATTTTAAAGAAACTCATCTTCTTATGCTTTGCAATTATGAATGCAGATAATAAGGCAAATAGAATTCCACCATGAATTGCAAGTCCACCTCCGCGAATATCAAATACTTCTAATAGATTATCTTTATAATTATTAAACTCAAAAGCTACGTAATATAGCCTTGCACCAATAATACCTATTGGGAGAGAGATAAGTACTACATCTAAAAGAGATTCATAATTCACTTCTCTATATTTACAGGTATATTGTATTAACATTATAGCTAGTGCCATTCCTGTTGCTATAAGTATTCCATACCACCTTATACTAAATCCAAACACATAAAACGCTACTGGGTTCATATTATCACTCCTAATATTATTCTTAATTAAAGTATATATAGTTTTCATCATTTTGCAAATAACTATTTTAAATATTAACGATATTTCAGAAGGAAAGTCGTTAATGCATCTTCTGCAAAGCTGTTGCAGCGACCCAGGAGATGATTTAACTATCTATGCTTAATATTATGCCTTTAATATAACATAATATTAAGCCTTACCTGTAAACGGTAGGTAAATGAGCACTGTATTTAGTAATATTATAGCTGTAGCTATTGAAGCAAGTGCTAATAATGTTACATAAAGTAATTCTTACATTTGTTTATGCATATAATTTATTAACAGACTATAGCTTAAAGTAGGTGAGGACGTGTCAAAAAATGATTTCTATACATTTAATGAATATATGAAAAAAGAAAACAATTTACTTACGGCTTCTATGGAAGATTACCTTGAAATGATATATAGATTATGTTTAAACACAGGGTTTACAAGAATTCATGAACTTTCCGATGCACTTAACGTTCAACCACCTTCTGCCACAAAAATGGTACAGAAGTTAGCAGAACTAAAACTTTTAAAATATAAAAAATATGGTGTTTTAGTATTAGAAGAGGTCGGAGAGAAGCTTGGAGAGCAACTGCTTAATCGTCATAATATTATTGAAAGTTTTTTAAAAATACTTGATGTTTCAGAGGCAGAGATTTTAGAAGAAACTGAAAAAATTGAACATACGATAAGTAATCAAACAACAAAATGTTTTCAAGATTTTGTAGAATTCATTAAGGATAATCCTAATATTATTGTTGAGTTTAAAACTTATAGAAAGGGATAACATAGGTATAGTTTAAGTGGAGAAATTAACCTAGATAAGTGTATTAAACATGCTAACTATGATGATAGCATGTTTCTAATATAAAGGTTTATTTTAAAGCTTAGTTTTAAAAAGGAATTCAACTAATTCTTTAACTTTGTCATCGCAAATACTATAATTAATCTCTAAGCCATTTCTTTTACCTTTAATAAACTTTGCCATTCTTAATTTCTGTAGATGCTGGGATAAAGTGGATTGTGGGATGCCAAGGCAATCTTGCATGTGACTTACATTACATGATCCATCGTAAAGCAATCCATTAATAATACATAACCTTACTGGATGAGCTAATATTTTAAGCATTTCTGCGGTTTCGTTGTATTCCATATAATCCTTTTTCATAAATTTTACCTCTTTCTAAAAATAATTATATATTCATTATTTGTATTCATATATTATGATACAAATAATGAATAATATCAATACTTTTATATATCAGTAGAGTTTAAAGGGAATTATAACTAATTGGCTTATTAAGCACTACCCAATATATGTAATAATACAGTTGGGAAAAGATATGATATAATGTTTATAATTGTTAAATTGATATTATTAAGTACTAAGATTAGTAAAAAAATTATTGGAGAGATTGAAATGAAGAAACAATTTATACCTTTGGTTATAGTGCTAGTGGTTGTTATGTGTATAATTTCAGAATATACTGGAGAAAAAGAAATTATTTTTCCTGAAATTGCGGCTCTTGCCATTGGTGCTTGGACTATGAAAAAATCACCTTGGGGAAACAAAAGTTTTCATTTTTGGCTATCTCCAACTATCGCGGCGTTGACCGGACTTGTTATAACTAGATTTTTGCCCTATGCACCCTTTTTAATGATTTCTGGAGCCTTTGTTCTTGTCACTTTGCAACTAAGTATTATTGGCTCAGAAGTGTCCCCATCCTTGTCAGCGGCAATCCTTCCAATTCTCATGCATACTCAAAGTTGGTATTATCCCTTGTCTGTATTCATACTTACAGGAATAATTGCCGGTGGTAAAAAATTAATAGATAGTTATTATGATAAAAATTACACCTGCGAAAAGTATGTGGAAGTTTCTAGAAAAAGAAAAAAATTTAACCCTACCAAAAGAGAATTAATAAACTCCTCTAAGTTATTAACCAGCATTATTATGGTTTCGGCAGTTGCTTTGTATTTTCATTTGAACTACATTATTGCACCACCTTTAATAGTTGCGTTTGTGGAATTTACTAAAGTAAAAGAAAAAATATATTTGAATACTGTTAGAGTTTTCATATTACTTACGTGTGCAGCCATTTTAGGAGTTATATGGCTATATTTCATCTATTATTTAATGAATTGGCCTATTTGGATTTCCTCAGCTTTATCTATGATTTGTATTTTACTTATTTTCCACTTCCTAAAATTTTCATTCCCGCCAGCGGCAGCGATTACTTTGTTGCCAATTATAATACCATTTAATAGTTTATGGATGTATCCATGGGAAGTTTTAGTTGGTAGCACTATATTCTTATTAATTAATTTAGTTTGGTTTAAAAAAGTACCGATAAATAAATTTTTATTTGTTAATAAATGAGAGGATATTATTCATACGTTATATGAAAGAAGAATTAGGTTTGATATTTAAAATTTTGTAATTATACTTTATAGCAAAATGGGTAAACTATATAATACACTAACTTAATGTGGTGTAATTTTATATTCGAAGGGAGAATTTTTTTATGAATAATGATAATTTAGAACAAACAAAGAAAGCAAATAATCAACCAGTAGCAAATAGAGATGGCAGAGATGGAAGTGATGCTACAAACAGTGATGCGGTTAGAATGTATGATGCGAATAGTATGGTTAGCGGTGCTGGAGATGCTACTGAGGAAGAAAGAAATAAAATAAAAGCACAATCAGCAGCATCTAATGAAAACAAGAAAAAATAATTTTCTTATTGAAAAACTCTAAAAAATAGTGCCTTATAGGCGCTATTTTTTAATACAACAATTAGCAAAGTGACCAAGAATCTAATTAAAAATTTATTGCATTAATAATTTCTTGATGTTATTATTACAATAAACTTATAAAAATTGAATATCAGTTTTAGGTGCCTCGTAATACGGGGTTAAAAGGGAAAGTGGTTAAAGACCACTGCAGCCCACCGCTACTGTATTAGAGGATGAAATCCAAAAACCATTGGGAAACTGAGAAGGTTGGAGAGTAAGATGAAGCTAAAGCCAGTAAACCTGCCTAACACTTATAATTTTAATCTTCGGAGGGAGGATGAAAAATGCGTAATTTAACAATAATATTGGATTATCCAATACTCAAAAATTAAATTGCAGTATTCCACATCCTTGGGTGCGGTTTTTTTTATTTGCTGAAAATTTTACATTGATAGTTATTATTAAAATGGAAAGGGGAATACTATGAGAAACATTGTGCTCATAACGGGTGGCGCAAGGAGTGGAAAAAGTTCTTATGCTGAGAAGCTAGCTAAAGAAACTAAAGGTGATGTACTTTATATTGCAACTTCAATTCCATTTGATGATGAAATGAAAGATAGAGTAAAAAAACATAAAGAAAGAAGACCAACTAATTGGTTTACATACGAAGGTTATAAGAATTTAAAGCAAGTATTTTATAATAAAAAAATGCACTTTGATACGATTTTATTAGATTGTATAACAATAATGGTTACAAATCTTATGCTAGCGCAGGCGGGAGATAATTTTGATGATCTTAATAACAAGGCTATAGATAAAATGGAAGATGAAATTTTACGAGAGGTGGAGAGCTTTCTTGATGAGGCAGAGAAAAGCTTAAAAACAATAATTCTTGTAACTAACGAGATTGGATGTGGAATTGTACCGGAATATAAGATCTCAAGGGTGTTTAGAGATATTGCAGGTAGAGTAAATCAGTATATCGCAGGTCGTGCACAAGAAGTTCATATGGTGGTTTGTGGTATACCAATTAAGATTAAATAGGGCTAAAAGAATTATAATTTATGGAGGCAATGTATGTTTAAAAGTAAAAAAATAATAAGTCTAGTTTTATTAGTTTTTGTTTGTTTTGTGCTTAGTTCATGTAGAAATAAAGATACTAACAAGGATATTAATACTACTAAGAAGGAAACAAACGTCGTGGTATATCCTTTAAAGATTGTTGATTCAAATAAAAGAACAGTTATCATTGAAAAAGAGCCTAAAAGGATTATTTCAATAGCACCAAATATAACTGAGGGAATTTATGCCCTTGGTAAAGGTTCAAGTTTAGTTGGCAGAAGCAATTATGACGACTATCCCAATGAGGCCCTCAGGGTTCCAACTGTAGGTGACTTATTAGAACCTAGTATAGAGAAAATCGTTGAATTAAAACCTGATTTAGTTATTGCTTCGGCCCTTTTTAATAAAGATATTATAAAAAAGTTGGAAGGCCTTAATATAAAGGTTATAGTGCTTGGTGATAAAGAAAATTTTAATGGGGTATATGATACAATCTCAAAGCTTGGCCAAGTTGTCAATGCTAGCGAAAGATCCCAATCAGTAATAACTAGAATGAAAAAGAAAGTTGCAGATGTAGCCCAAAAGGTTGCAAGCGCTAGGAAACCAACAGTGTATTATGTAGCAGGCTTTGGAAAAGGTGGTGATTTTACTGCGGGGAAAGATACATTTATAGGTAATATGATAGAAATGGCTGGTGGGAAAAATGCAGCGGCAGACATAATTGGTTGGAAATACAGTCTGGAAAAGCTTGTAGAGAAGAATCCTGATGTTCTAATATGCTCTAAATTATATGATTCAAAAGAAGGTATAGAAACTGCAGTTGGGTATAAAGATTTGTTAGCAGTCAAGAGTGGTAAGTTATTTGAAATAGACGAGAATATTATTGTTAGGCAGGGACCAAGACTTGCAGATGGCCTAGAGGCAATTGCAAAATTAGTGCATCCTGAACTTTTCAAATAAGAGGGGTTAAATAACCATGACGTATATAGAAAAGAAAAGTTATTATAAAAGAGTGTTTGCAATAGGAATATTTCTACTTGTGATTGTTATAATCGTTGCAACAAATTTTGGCGTTGCAAATATTTCTTTAAAACAGACAGCCTTAATTATAATGAGTAAAATTCCATTAGCAAATAAATTTTTTCCACTAGGAGGAATTAAATATACATCTGTAATCATACTTCTAAACCTAAGACTTCCTAGAATACTTTTGGCCTGCCTTGTAGGAGCCGCACTTTCAGTGGTTGGTACTTCTTATCAAGGAATTTTTAAAAATCCAATGGCGGACCCATTTATTCTTGGAGTTTCATCTGGGGCCGCACTTGGGGCTACTATAAGCATGGTTTTTCTTAAAGAAGTTCAATATTTTGGAATAAGCATGGTAGCATTTAGTGCTTTTCTAGGGGCTATGATAACTACTTTTATAGTTTACAATATTGCAAGGGTCGGCACAAAAATCCCAGTGGTTACACTTTTGCTTGCAGGTGTTGCTTCGAATTATTTATTATCCTCTATCATTTCATTAATGATGACCTTTAATAGAGACAATATTGAAGAAATAGTTATGTGGACTATGGGTAGTTTTTCAACAGCTAGTTGGAGTGATGTGATTTTACTATTCATAATAACAGTGCCATCAATTATATTTATATCTACATTTTCAAGAGATCTAAATATAATGTTACTTGGAGAGGATAGTGCTAGAAGTCTTGGCATAGATGTAAATGGATTAAAAAAATACATATTTGTGATAAGTACTTTAATGGTTGCATCAGTTGTATCTGTAAGTGGAATTATTGGTTTTGTAGGACTTATAGTGCCTCATGTTATTAGAATGATTTTTGGACCCGATAATAGAGTGGTTATACCATTTTCGGCACTGGGGGGAGCTATATTTTTAATAATTTGTGATACTCTTTCAAGGGCAATACTTCCACCGTCAGAAATACCAGTTGGGATTATTACTTCTATTTTTGGAGTTCCATTTTTTGTATATTTATTATATAAAACGAAGAAGAAGGCGATCTAATTGATAGAGATAAACAACGTAAGTTTCTCATATGAGCAAGAAGTATTAAAAGACATTAATATAAATATTGCAAGAGGGAAATTTTATACTATTCTTGGACCAAATGGGTCAGGTAAAACTACTCTTTTGAGGATATTGTCAAAATCACTTCATATTAATAAAGGTGAGATTTTTATTGATGAAAAAGAGTTATCGCAAATAAAAACAAAGGCACTTGCAAAGGAAATGGCTGTGGTACCCCAATGCACAGAAGTAGAATTTGACTTTTCAGTACAAGATATAATTCTTATGGGTAGGACTCCTCATATTCCTAGATTTTGCGCGGAAAGTGAAAAAGACATGGAAATGTCAAAAAATGCTATGAAAATGACAAACACTTGGGAACTTAGAAATAAAAGTGTCAATACACTCAGCGGTGGAGAAAAACAAAGGGTGGTAGTCGCAAGAGCGATTGCCCAAGAGACAGGAATAATTCTTTTAGATGAACCTATTTCTCACCTGGATATTCATCAACAAATCGAAATAATGAATCAATTAAGAAAGTTAAATAAAAGTAAAAACATTACAATTATAGCGGTACTGCATGATTTAAACATAGCAGCCGCGTACGCTGATCATATGATACTAATGAATGATCGTAGAGTTTACAAAGATGGTATCCCAGAAGAAGTATTAACAGAGGATATAATTAGAGAGGTCTATGAATTAGAAGTATATATAACTAAGAATCCTAAAACAGGGAAAACTTTTATCATGCCTTATTAAATAAAAAAACTAAGCATAATTTTAAATTAATGCTTAGTTTTTTTATTTAATAAGGTGGCATTATTTAATATTTTCATTTACGTACTCGTTATCAACCTCATAAAATGTATCTTCATTTATATTTCTATAAGAATTATACACTTCATTTTCTTCAATGTTAAACGTAGATCCATATTCATCGGCATTACTGTAGTCATCATTATAACGAAGGTTGTTGTCAACCTCATATAAAGGTATTAATGGGAATGCTGGTATTAAATAGTAGGTGGGATAATTAATTATCATATTTAATCCTCCTATTTGTAGTCTTCACAATAGATTTTAAAATAAGCCTTTGGAAATTTACAAAGTGGACAAAAATCGGGGGCTTCTTTGCCTATATGAATATATCCACAATTCATACATTGCCATTTTACGTCTTGAGTTCTTTTAAATATCATACCTGCCTGAAGATTTTCATATATTTTCATAAATCTCATTTCATGATTTGCTTCTACTTCTTGTAACTCTTTATAGAAATTAGCAATATCCATGAAGCCTTCTACTATAGCATCTTTTTCAAATTGTTTATATAAGGTGGTACTTTCATGAGCTTCTCCCTTTGCGGAGTCTTTTAAATTCTCAGCCGTATTTTTATTCATCTTAAGAAATCTATTAAAAACTTCTCTTGCATGAGCTTTTTCATTGTTTGCAGTGGCTTCGAAAATAGAGGCTATATATTCATACCCCTCTTTCTCTGCTTTTTCAGCATAAAATGTATATTTATTTCTTGCTCTTGACTCTCCAGCAAAAGTACTAAGAAGATTCTTTTCAGTCTTACTACCATTTAATTGCATTTCTATTCCTCCATTAAGTAATTTTTCTTCTTTATTAGTCTATTCATTATGATTATAAAGGTTACTTTAAAAAAGAGGCACATTACATGAAACATATGAAAAGTGATTATGATATGTTTCATGAAACCAAAGTTCTTAACTAAAAACATTTTAATGGATTATTTAACATATATATATTTATAAAGAAAAAGCTCGAATTTATTAGGAGATAAATATGCATGAAGTATCTATAATCCAAAATGTTATTAAAATAGTAACAGATAAAGCAATTGAAAATAAGTTAGCTAAAGTTAATAAGGTATCGTTAAAAATAGGGGAGTTATCTGGCGTTTCTCAAGAATGTTTAAACTTTGCATTCGAAATCTGTATAATTGATACAATGCTTGAAGGTTCAACTTTAGAAATAGAAAAAGTAGATGCAGTAGCTGAATGTAAAGATTGCAAACAAGAATTTCCAATTGACCATTTTAATAAACTTTGTCCTTGCTGTAATAAATTTTGTTCTAGTATTATTCGTGGATATGAGCTTTATGTAAATACCATAGAAGGAGATTAAAATATGAGTGAAATAAAAGTAATTACTAATATACTTCAAAAAAATGATGAGATAACCGCTAAAAATAAAAAATTACTAGACGAGAAGGGGATTTATGTAATAAACCTAATGAGTTCACCAGGTTCAGGTAAGACATCCTTACTTGAGCGAATAATAACTAAGCTTAAAAACCATATAAATATTGCTGTAATTGAAGGAGATATCTATACCACGAAAGATGCCCAGAGAATAGAGGCCCAGGGTGTTCCAGTGATTCAAATCAACACTTGCGGAGCGTGCCACCTTGACGGCGAAATGATAAAGAATGCATTAAATTCATTAATCCTTGATAAAACTGATCTGCTTGTAATAGAAAATGTAGGTAATCTAGTTTGTCCCGCAGAATTTGAAATTGGTGAAGATGTAAAAATTTGTGTTTTGAGTACTACAGAAGGGAATGATAAACCTTTGAAATATCCGCTAATGTTTGAAAAAAGTGGTGTTATTATTTTAAATAAATTAGATTTAATAGAATTTACTGATTTCAATAAAGAAGAGTTCTACAGAGATATAAAATCTTTAAATGATAATGTGGACACATTCGAAACATCTTGTGTTAGAAATCAGGGTATAGATGAAATATGTTCATGGTTAATGAGAAAAATACAAAATAAAAAGTTAAATATTAAATAATTGCTAATAATTTAAGAAAGGGTAAATATTTTTTAAAAAGGATAAATAGGAGCATTCCTGTTATGAATTAAAATGAGCTTTGAAAAAAAGAGCACCTACTGATAAAATACAGGGGATAACAGTTGCAACTTTTATCCCTAATTTATAATTATCAGTGGAGGTACTCAAATGAATTATACACAAAATGAAAAGATTATGTCAATAACAGAAAGTACATTAGTCATAGGAATTGATATCGCAAA
>Ga0209125_1001026_pt1 | contig 29720 bp, 28 predicted proteins | sample BarGraIncub1131A_FD_184503 | JGI IMG/M metagenome (GOLD analysis project Ga0209125, IMG submission 184503) | Arctic peat soil microbial communities from Barrow, Alaska - Barrow Graham LP Incubations 11-31A (SPAdes) (version 2) | ecosystem: Environmental > Terrestrial > Soil > Wetlands > Peat... | reverse complement strand
ATGATGATGTCCAGCTGGAAGTCTTCCATCGCCGGGTAGAGGATCTCCTCCACCACGTGGGAGAGGCGGTGGATCTCGTCGATGAAGAGGACGTCGTGCTCCTCAAGGTTGGTGAGTATCGCCGCCAGGTCGCCGGGGCGCTCGATCACCGGGCCGGAGGTGGATTTGATGCTCACCCCCATCTCGCAGGCGATGATGTTGGCGAGGGTGGTCTTGCCGAGACCCGGGGGGCCGTAGAGCAGCACGTGGTCCAGCGCCTCGCCCCTGCCGCGGGCGGCGTCGATGAAGAGCCCGAGGTTTCCCTTGGCCTTCTCCTGGCCGACGTAGTCGTCCAGCGCCCGGGGGCGCAGCGTCGCCTCCAGGTAGTCGTCTTCGGTTATTTCAGGGGCGATGGTGCGGGTCATACTTCTCCATGCTGCGGCGCTTCATTTCGGTGCAGACGAGTCACGTTATAACAGTTGGCCCTAAAGGTCAAGCGGGGAGGTTTCCCATTGCCCGGTGGGCGTTTATGCTGCGGTGGGAGCTGATCCGATAGCCGTGGCGCGACGGGCGCAGCCGTTATTTCATCAGTATCTTCAGCCCCTTCTTGAGTATCGATTCCACCGTGGCGTCCTCGGCTATGTGCAGCTCGCCCAGCGCCTTCTGCACCACCGCTTCCTTGTACCCCAGGTTGATGAGGGCGGAAAGGACGTCCTCGCGGATCTCCTGCTTGGCCGCAGCGGGTGCGGCTTCCGCGCCCGGCTGGGTCAGTCCGAGCTTCCGTACCTTCTCCTTCAGTTCAAGGACCAGCCTCTCGGCGGTCTTCTTGCCGATCCCCGGGATGGCGGAGAGGCGGGCCAGATCGCCGCGCAACAGGGAATCCGCCAGCTCTAGAGGCTCGCTGTTGGAGAGGATGCCGTTCGCGAGTTTCGGGCCGACTCCCGAGACGCTTATCAGCATCTGGAAGAGCTCCTTCTCCTGCTGGGTGCGGAAGCCGTATAGGTTGATGGCGTCCTCCTTCACGGAGGTGTGGATCTGCAGGGAGACTGAACCACCCTCGGCGGGGAGGGCGTAGTAGGTGGAGAAGGGGATCTGCACCCGGTAGCCGACGCCGTTCACGTCGAGGATGATGTAGTCCGGCGCCTTGTAGGCGATCTTTCCGGTGAGCAGCGCGATCATGGGTAACCCCCTATTTCATTTTGAGTATGCGGTTCATGCCGGCGGAGTGGGCGTGGCAGACAGCGACGGCGAGGGCGTCGGAGGCGTCCTCCTGGGCTATCTCCGGCAGGTGCAGGAGGACCTTGATCATCTGCTGCACCTGTACCTTTTCCGCGCGTCCGCTTCCTACCACAGCCTGCTTCACCTGGAGTGCGGTGTACTCGAAGACCGGAAGACCGACGCAGACTGCGGCGACGATGGCCGCACCGCGTGCTTGCCCGAGCTTCAGCGCGCTCTGGGCGTTCTTGGCCAGAAAGACGCTTTCCACCGCCACCGCCTCGGGCCGGTACTGCGCTATGACCTCCGAAAGACCGGCGAAGATCTGCTGCAGCCTCTGGGGGAAATCCTCCGCGCTCTGGGTGAAGATGGCACCGTTGTCGACATGGATCAGGCGGTTCCCCTCCTTGGAGATTATGCCGTAGCCGGTGATCCGTGAACCGGGATCGATACCCATTATTATCATGCGGACTCCTTTCCCGAGCCGGAAGCAAAAAAACGCGGAGGCGCGGAAGTGTACCAGGTACCTTCCCGCGCGGTCCGCGCCTTAAGCTATTGCCGGCCAGCCCTCTTTTCGGCTACATCAGCCTTTCCATCTCCTCCTCGGAGATGTCGAAGTTGGCATAAACGTTCTGCACGTCGTCGTTGTCCTCCATGCGGTCCATCAGCTTCAGCATGTTTTCCGCGTGTTTCCCCTCGAGCTTCACCATGGTCTGGGGGATCATGGTCACCTCGGCCGATTCCGGCTTGAACCCCGCCTTCTCCAGCGCGCTTTTCACCGCATGGAAGGCGGCGGGCTCGGTCAGCACCTCGTACTGCTCCTCTTCGTCGGTAACGTCGTCGGCGCCCGCTTCGATCGCGGCCTCGAACAGCTTGTCGAAGTCGGTCTCCTTCGGGTAGACCAGGAGCCCCTTCTTGTCGAAGAGCCAGGAGACGCAGCCGGTCTCGCCCATGTTGCCGTTGCACTTGCTGAATATGCTCCTCACGTCGGAGACGGTGCGGTTGCGGTTGTCCGTCATCACCTCGACCAGCACCGCGGTGCCGCCGGGGCCGTACCCCTCGTAGGTGGTCTCTTCGTAGGTGGTGCCGTCCAGACCGCCGGCGCCCTTCTTGACGGCGCGCTCCACGTTGTCCTTGGGCATGTTCTCCGCCTTGGCCTTATCGATGGCCGTTCTCAGGCGCGGGTTGCCGTCCGGGTCCCCGCCGCCGAGCTTCGCGGCGACCGTGATCTCCTTGATGATCTTGGTGAAGACCTTGCCGCGCTTGGCATCAGCGGCGCCTTTTTTGTGCTTGATGGTGCTCCATTTATTGTGACCTGACATGAGTACTTCCTTTCGATCATTTTTGAGATGGAAACGGGAAATACTATCACGGGTAAAAGAGTGTTGTAAAGTAGGAAAATGACAGTTAAACTGTTGCCGGAAATGAGGGCGCACGGGTGTTTAGCCTTGACGGGGAGAAAACATGGCTCAAAGTCGTGACGGATTGAAACGGGCATTTGTAGCGCTGCTGCTTCTGGCGGCCGTTTTGTTCGGCGCCGGTTGCGCCCTGATGGGGAACCCCAGGGGCGAACTGCCGCCTATTCTGGGTCAGGATGAACTGCTGCGCCCCTACCAGAAGGCGGGGGTCATCGAGGTGCGCCGCGAGCGCTACGGATTTCCCCAGGATCTATCCCCCGATGACTACAGTTGGGGCTACCAGGCGCTACGCGAGGAGGCCGCCAAGATCGGGGCGGACGCCGTGATCTTTCCGGAGGTCAGCGCCGAGCTGCAAAACTACCTGATCTTTCCCACCAGCGAGATGAAGGCGAAGGGGATCGCGATAAAATTCCGCTGATAGTTCCACTGCGGCAAACTTCGCAGAACCATAAAAACAGGCTCGCATACGGATGGCACGAAACTGACGGATAATGGCGGATAAACCTTCAAGCGTTTGGTTTAACCCCGAAGCCTTTGCCTTATCGGTCTTTATTCGCCCCCTTTCGTTAAATCCGCGTGCGCGATTTAGATTGATCAATGGTGCCTGTTTTTGAGATAGTGTGCCCCGTATACGGTATCGCCGCTGGCGAGCCGATTGTATTGAAATCATCGACCAAGGAGGCGGAAACCATGAAGGCTGTGCTGATGGAAGGGTTTGGCGGGGTGGAGGTGTTGAAGTTCGGCGAGGTACAGAAGCCTTCGCCCAAGGAAAACGAAGTGCTGGTGCGGGTGCATGCCACCTCCATCAACCGTCCCGACCTGGTGCAACGGGAAGGAAAGTATCCCCCTCCCGCGGGAGATTCCGAGATCCTCGGGCTGGAGGTCGCCGGGACGGTGGAGGAACTGGGCGCCGGCGTTACCGGCTGGAAGGTCGGCGACCGGGTGATGACCCTTGTGGGGGGCGGCGGCTACGCGGAGTTCGCCGTTGCCTACGCGAACCACCTGATGCGGATCCCCGAGTCGATGAGCTTCGAGGAGGCGGCCTGCGTCTGCGAATCCTACATCACCGCGTTCCTGAATGTCTTCATGATAGGCGGCCTGCAGGACGGCGAGACCGCCCTCCTGCACGGCGGCGGCGGCGGCGTGAACACGGCCGCCATCCAGCTCTGCAAGGCGCTCGCGCCCAAATCGAAGCTGATCGTGACCGCCTCACCCGAGAAGCTGGATCGGGTGAAGCAACTCGGCGCCGACCTGGTCATCAACTTCAGGGAGACCCCGGACTTCACCGAGAACATCAAGGAGTTCACCGCCAAGAAGGGGGTTGACGTCATCCTCGATCACGTGGGCGCCAAGTATCTTGCTCCCAATATGAACTCCCTCGGCTACAAAGGGAGACTGGTGGTGATCGGTGTCATCTCCGGTATCAAGGCGGAACTGAACCTGGCGCTCATGATGGTGAAGCGGCAGCAGATCATCGGGAGCGTGCTTCGTTCGCGTCCCGTGTCGGAAAAAGGCGAGATCGTCGCCGAGTTCGTGCGCCGCGCCCTGCCGAAGTTCGCGGACCGGACCATCGTGCCGATCATCGAGAAGGTATTCCCGCTCGACCAGGTGGCTAAGGCCCACGGCATGATGGAAGCGGACCAGCATTTCGGCAAGATCGTGCTCAAGGTGGGCGCATAGGATTTGAATGGTAATTTGGTGAAAACCGTCGCACACTCCCGCTGGTTCAGGCCGTTGTCCTGAACCAGCGAGTTGTTTCTGACTTCCGGCAATTTTGGGGCATCACTTCCCGTGCACAAACCTGGATGCCACGTCAGACACGGCGGAGACGGAGAAAACCAAATAAACCGCAAGGGAACTGGCTTCGCGTTACCAGCTTCGGGCCGCATAACGAGGGAACAAGGGGAAACCGCTCCACGATGGAAATCTATACGAATTTTTTCTTCACGATCTGGATCAGATTCTTCTTCCTGCTGACCCCGTTTTTCGTCCTTTCGTCGTTTCTCGCCATGACGCCGGAGCTGACCGGCGCCGAGCGGCGCGGCACCGCCCTTAGGGTGACCCTCGCGGTGCTGGCCGCCTGTTTCGTGCTCTACTTCTTCGGCAACACCCTCTTCTCGCTGTTCGGCATCACCCTCGACTCCTTCAGGATCGGGGCGGGGACCCTGCTCTTTCTCTCCGCGGTGCAGATGGTGCACGGCGACGACAGCATATCGCCCAGTGAGAAACGCGGCGCCATCACCGTGGTTCCCCTCGCCATACCGATCACGGTGGGACCTGGCACCACCGGGGCGCTCCTCGTCATGGGGGCGGAACTCCAGGGTTGGCAGGTCTTCATCGGCTGCGCGGCGCTTGCGAGCGCGGTACTTTGCGTCGGCGTGCTCCTGGTCTGCGCCTCCTCCATAGAGCACCTGGTTGGGAAGAAGGGGATCACCATCCTGAGCAAGCTGACCGGGCTCTTCGTGGCGGCGCTCGCAGCCCAGATCGTCTTCACCGGTATTAAGAACTTCCTGCTGATAAGATAGTCCTCCGATTCACGCTGAAAAATCACCGGCTTGAATCAGAATCGCAGCACATAATAGAAAAAGGGGGCTCCCGTAACGGAGCCCCCTTTCTTTTATCGCTATTTGTTGCGACGCGCCCAGCGACCCTGGCGGCGGCCCTTACAGGCTCAACGCCGGATGACCGTTGTTGATCGCCTCGCGGGTCGCGGTCACTTCGGCGTCCTCGAGGTAGTCGTCGAAGCCCATCACGCGGTCGATGATGCCGGACGGGGTGATTTCGATGATCCTGTTCGCCACGGTGGAAACGAACTGGTGGTCGTGGGAGGAGAAGAGGATCACGTCGCTGAAGGAGATCAGGCCGTTGTTGAGCGCCGTGATCGACTCCAGGTCCAGGTGGTTGGTCGGCTCGTCCAGTACCAGCACGTTGGCTCCCGCCAGCATGACCTTGGAGAGCATGCAGCGTACCCGCTCGCCGCCGGAAAGGACGCTGGTCTTCTTGGTCGCCTCCTCGCCGGAGAAAAGCATGCGCCCCAGGAAGCCGCGGGCGAAACTCTCACCCTCGGCCGGGGGCGAGTACTGGCCGAGCCACTCGATGAGGTTCAGGTCGTTCTTGAAGTATTCGCTGTTTTCCTTGGGGAAATAGGCGTGGGTGATGGTGATCCCCCAGCGGAAGGATCCCTCGTCCGGCTCCAGCTCCCCTTCCAGGATCTGGAACAGGGTGGTTTTCGACAGGGAGTTGCTCCCGACGAAGGCTATCTTGTCGCCCTTCCGGACCATCAGGTCGAGACCCTTGAAGATCTGGACCCCGTCGATCGACTTGGAAAGCCCCTTCACCTCGAGGATGATGTCGCCGCAGGGGCGCTCCGGCTTGAAGACCACGTAGGGGTACTTTCGGGAAGAGGTCGGCATGTCCTCGATGGTGAGTTTCTCCAGGAGCTTTTTCCGGGAGGTCGCCTGTTTCGCCTTGGAGGCGTTGGAGCTGAAGCGCTGGATGAACGCCTTCAGTTCGTCCGCCTTGTCCGTGGTCTTGCGGTTGTCGTCCTGGCGCTGCTTCAGGTGCAGCGCGCTCGCCTGGTACCAGAAGTCGTAGTTCCCGACGTAGACCTGGATCCTGCTGAAATCGATGTCCGCGATATGGGTGCAGACCTGGTTCAGGAAATGGCGGTCATGGGAGACCACGACGACCGTGTTCTGGAAGCGGAACAGGAAATCCTCCAGCCAGGCAATCGACTGCAGGTCGAGATGGTTGGTCGGTTCGTCCAAAAGGAGCACATCCGGGTTGCCGAAGAGCGCCTGGGCCAGGAGCACCCGCACCTTGTCGCCACCCTCCAGTTCCTTCATCAGCTTGCCGCGCACCTCCTCGGGGATGCCGAGGCCGTTCAGAAGGACCGCGGCCTCCGACTCCACCTCGTAGCCGTTCATCTCGGCGAAGTCGGCCTCGAGTTCGGCGGAACGGATGCCGTCCTCCTCGGAAAATTCGGGCTTGGCGTAGATTGCCTCCCGCTCGGACATGACTTTATAGAGCTTCTTGTGCCCCATGATGACCGTGTTGAAGACGGTCTCCTCGTCGTAGGCGAACTGGTCCTGCTTCAGAATCGCGATCCTTCCCTTGCCCGCGGAAATGTCACCCTTGTCCGCCTCGATCTCGCCGGAGAGGATCTTCAGGAAGGTGGATTTCCCCGCGCCGTTGGCGCCGATGAGGCCATAGCAGTTCCCCGGTATGAACTTTATGTTGACGTCCTTGAAGAGGACCCGCTTGCCGTAGGCGAGGGTGACGTTGGTTGCGCTGATCATTGTGCTTAAGCTCCCTTTTTCGAAAATTAAAAAACCACAGGGAGGTTTCCTGTGGTCATGAATCAAACTAGTCCTCCTTGTATAGCATTTTTCGGCACCGGGCGGCAATGCAAATTTGAGCGAGTGTCCGGTTTTTGCGCGCTTTTTGCGCAGGTTAGCGGAAGACGGGCCGGCCGAGGTCCGCATTTTAGGGAGACGGGCGCCAAAACCCGCCGGCTTCAACCAGAGTTCCTGTTTCCCCCGATTGAACGGTTGCTGGAGCGTGAAGCTCGCGCTGGTCGGGAAGCCTTCGCGACGGTTTCCAGGCGTCGGCCCGACCGGCGCAGGCCGGCGTGACAAAAAAGTGTATTTTCCGCAAATAATATGACAAAATGTGCGGTCCTCTTAACACTACCCGACGCTGCTCAGCCACAAGGGCCCGGAGATCTCATGAGAATAGTCGATCAGATCAACGCAGGGGAACAGTTCCTTTCCCTGGAGTTCTTTCCCCCCAAGGACAAAAACGAATGGCCGGTTTTTTTTAAGAGCGCCGGGCGGCTGTCCCGGCTCAACCCCCTCTTCGCCTCGGTCACCTACGGGGCGGGTGGAAGTACCCAGGGGGACACCCTTGAGATCGTCACCCGGCTCAAGAAGGAGCACGGTCTGGAGACCATGGCTCATCTCACCTGCGTCGGCGCCTTTCGTGGCGAGGTGCGGCGCTTCCTGGACGATCTTGCCCTGGCCGAGGTGCACAACGTCCTGGCGTTGCGGGGCGATCCCTCGAACGATGCCCCGCCCGACTTCTCCACCCGCCGCACGCTGCTGCACGCCTCCGACCTGGCGGCCTACATCAAAAACGCCCATCCCGAGATGGGGATCGGCGTGGCCGGTTATCCGGAAACCCACCCCGAGGCGGCCAGCCCGCTGGAGGATCTCTCATTCCTTAAGTTGAAACTTGGTCAGGGAGGAGACTTCGTGATCACCCAACTCTTTTTCGACAACAACCACTATTTTGATTTCGTCGACAGGGCCCGCGCGGCGGGGGTGAACCAGCCGATCATCCCGGGAATCATCCCCGTGGTGAGCCTCAAGGTGATCCGGCGCATCGTCTCCATGTGCGGCGCGACGCTTCCCCCCGCCTACCTCGCCGAGCTGGAGGAGGCCGACAGGCGCGGTGGCGCGGCGGCTGTGCAGAAGCTGGGCGTGGCCTACGCCAGGAGCCAGGCGCGGGAACTGCTCGCCTCCGGCGTGCCGGGGGTGCACATCTACACCCTGAACCGCGACGAGATGGTGCTGGAGTTGGTTGACGGCCTGCTTCCATCCTGTTAGCTGTTGACGACCCGCCGCCACGATCTGATATAGGCACCCCGGGATGCGTGGCGGGTTGTTTGTACTAGTTTTCAGCAGAAGTTACCTAGACGGAGGTATTGTGAGGCTGTTTAAAAATCTCGGGTTGCTTCAGAAATTCGCATTGGTTGGCGGTACCTGCGTGGTGCTCCTTTGTTTGTCGTTGATCGCATCGGTGTACGGCATCAAAGAGATGACCAGCAGATTTGCAACCTTCGTGGACCGGGATCAGGCGATTGCCATGGCACTCCAGGACATGTACACCTAGGGGCTGCAGTCCGAGCAGGCGACACGCAACATTCTGCTTAATCCGGCCGATGAAAAGGCCATGGGTAACTACAAACGGGCCAGGGAGGATTTTGATAAGGCCTATGCGGTTGTAGCCGCCAGGGGTGCCAGCTTGCCCGAGGTGAAATCCGAAATAGAGAAGGTCATAGGCATCTGGAATGAGGCGGCCGTCCTGCAGCAGCAGGTCCAGACCCTTGCCAAGGAGGGGAAGGGTACCGAGGCGCTTAACCTGCTTGTCAAGGACGAGACTCCCAAGTGGCGCGAGGTCAAGGCAAAGATCATCAAGCTCGGTGATGCCCGATCCAAAAAGATGGACCAATCCAAAAGCGACATAATGGCTCTTTCCCGAAATGCCCTTGTCGTTTCCCTGGCTCTGGGCATATTCGCCATCATCGCCACGGTGGTGGTCATGGCGGCCGTGGTGATGGGAATCACCGGCAACATACGGAAGATGCGAGACGTGATGCAGATGGTTACGACAACCTGGGATCTCACCAATCGGGTGGAGGTGACGACCGGAGATGAAATTGGCGACCTCGCCGCCGACTTCAATCTGATGACGGCACGGCTTGCCGAAATGGTCGCCCAGGTCGGCAGATCCGGCCAGGAACTGAACCGGATTTCCGACGATATCCACCAGGTTTCCAATCAGGTGGTGAACGCGGTCGAGATGCAGTCCTCGGGAGTCAATAACACCTCGTCGGCAATGGTTCAAGTCATCGTTTCCATTAACGAAGTGGCCAATGGTGTCGCCGTTCTTTCCAGCTCCGCAACCGAAAACGCCTCCTCCATCCTGGAGATGGCGGCAAGCGTGGAAGAGGTGGCCCAGAATTCCGAATCACTGAGCAGCTCGGTGGAAGGGGTGTGCGCTTCCATCATTGAAATGTCGGCCTCGATCAAACAGGTGTCGAGCAGCGTCGGCAACCTCCTGGAAGCGTCCAATACGACAGCCTCCTCGATCATGGAGATGGACTCCTCGATCAAGGAGGTGAAAAGGAATGCCCTTGACTCCGCCTCCATTTCCGAGGAGGTCCGGCGTGATGCCGAGACAGGTCGTCAGGCGGTGCAGGCCACCATGGCCGGCATCAACGAGATCAGGCTTGCCTCGCGCATCACCGCTGAAGTGATCAGCAACCTTTCACAAAGGGCCAAGGATATCGGCGCCATCCTCCTGGTCATCGACGGGCTGGCAAAACAGACCAACCTGCTGTCGCTCAACGCCGCCATTATCGCCGCCCAGGCGGGTGAACACGGCAAGGGCTTCGCGGTGGTGGCCGAGGAGATCAAGGGGCTCTCCGATCGGACCAGCAGCTCCACGCGTGAAATTGCCCAGGTGATACAGGGTGTTCAGGACGAGACGCAGCGGGCTGTCGAAGCCATCAACCGGGCGGAGAAAAGCATCGGCGAAGGCGAGTTGCTGTCGAACCGGTCGGGCGACGCCCTGGCCAAGATCGTGATTGGGGTGCAGCGGGCAACAGCCCAGATAGAGAATATCGCCCGCGCCACGGCGGAGCAGGATTCGGGAAGCAGCATGATCCGCGAGGCGATGGAGCGGGTATCGGATATGGTGAAGCAGATCGCGGGCGCCACCCGAGAACAGACCGCGGGGAGCGACCTGGTCATGATCGCCTTGGAAAGAATGAGGGGGATTACCTCCCAGGTAAGGGCGTCCACGCGGGAACAGAGCAATACCGCCGGTCTTATCAGCAAGTCGACCGAGAACATGACGGAGATGATCCAAACCATAAATCGCGCCTGTAATGACCAACGTCAGGGTGGCGAGCAGATTTCGCCCGCGGTGGAAAATATCCGCCTGTCGACCGGCAGCAACCTGGAAGCGGTGAGGCTTCTTGATGAGACCTTCAAGAATCTGGATGGACAGATCAAGATCCTGAGTAACGAAATCGGCCGGTTCAATATCGGTGCCGCGCACAATATTTGAAGGTTGAGCGTTACCGGTGTGTGGGGCCATTTGAGCCGGTAATGACACAGCAATGACAAAGGGGGTAACCCTTGACTAGGGACACTGTCCCGCGCCAGGGATTGCCCCTTTTTGTTTCGCCATGATGGCTGCTATAACTTGCAGGTGTGACGAATGATCCTGAAAACTAAACTTTCTCTAAAGTTAGATCCTTTTTAGCCGATATGTTGTACACGCGCAGGCAAGCTAGAACTGCGAGGCGGAAAAACAAAGGAGAAAACGAATGAGAAACATGCTCTGTGCTGTGGTTGGTTTGGGGTTACTTCTATCCACTCAGGTTGTCCTTGCCGAACAGATCACCATAGGTGGCGGTGGCGCGGCGCTTGACGGAATCATCAAGCCCGTCAAGGGACCTTTCGAGAAGGCGACGGGGATCAAACTCGATTTGCGTTACAGCACCGATGTGCTCTCCTTCAAGCAGCTGAAGGAAGGGGCTCTGGATGCTTCGACATTCGGCGGAAGCTATGCGGATTTTCAGAAAGTCGCCGACATCGCGGGAAGCAAGGCCTCCAATTTCGCGGATTACTCACCCGCCCAGATCGGGAAGGCGATGATACACACCATCGTGAACAAGAGTAACCCGCTAAATTCCTTGACCAAGGAACAGCTCAAGGGGATTTTCACCGGCAAGATAACCAACTGGAAAATGGTGGGGGGGAATGACGCTGAAATACTCGTGGTGCTGTCAACCATGAACAAGGCAACCAACAATTTCTTCCAAAAAACCGCCCTCGACGGAGAGAGTTTCATGAAGGAAATTCTGGACGCCGGCACCTTCAAGGATATCGGACAGAAAGTCGCGTCAGTCCCGGAGGCGATCGCATTCGGCCCCATGTCGCTTCTGGATGGAACCAACAAAGAGGTGGAGACACCCGCTCACCCACGCCCGATTTCGACCCTGACCAAAGGCAAGGCATCGGAAAAAGTCCAGAAACTCATCGATTTCATCGCGGCCGAAGGGAGCAAGTACATAAAGGAGTAAGGTTCGGGTTGTTTTTTCGCAAACTCCCGACGGGTCGGATATTTGGCGGGCGACCATAGCGCTTAGGTCACTGCCGACCAGTCGCGCTGCGCTCGCGAGGGGCGCGAGGCTGAACCTTCGGGATGCCTCGCACCCCTTGCAAGAGACGGAATGAAAGCCCGAAAAAGCGGAATGCTCGCGTCTCCCCTGGCTCGCGGCGTCCGAATGCCGGCGAAATAAACCAGGAGATCTGGGGGAGCCGCCGGGTCAGTCCCTGGAACGGGTACGGGTCACCCCGCTCAATATGGCGATCCCGACCAGTATGACGACCGTGATCATCACGTAGAGGGTGGTCACTCCCGCGACGACCAGGGCCCACGCGATGCCGCCTATGACAAATGCAAAACCTACGAGATAAATAATCAGTGACATGTAATCGCCTCCAGGCTGAAACAGCGTCTTTTTAGGTTAGAAACTTGCTTTCGCAGGCATTGTCCAAGGTGAAGCATTGCAGGCCAAACCCCCCGTTTGAAATGTGGAACGTGTGGGTTTGGCCCCAAGCAATTCTATACCATTTCCTTTCCATGCGAACTTCTAGTTGTTACCGCTCTGCTGCGCCCTCAGTTTGTCATTCGGGCTGATTTCCAGCTGCACGCGTCGGTTCAGGGCGCGATTGGCTTCGCTGTCGTTGGGGACAATGGAGCGACTGGAACCATAGCCGACCGCTGAAAGCCTGGACATGGACACGCCGTTGGCGACAAGGAAATCACGCACGTGAGCGGCGCGCCTTTCGCTTAACGGCTGATTGATCGCATCGGAACCGGAAGAATCGGTATGCCCCTGAACGATGATGTTGGTCTCGGAATTCCTGAGAGTAACCGAGGCCTTGCTGAGGGAATCCTTCGCCGCCGACTTCACGGCGTCCTTGCCCAGGTCAAACAGGATACCCGACGGAAGCGCCACGTACACTTTTTCGCCATCCCGAACCACTTCCGCCTCAGGCATGTTTTTCTTCAGGGCGGCTGCCTGACGGTCCATGTAATTGCCGATGCCGCCACCCACCACGGCACCCGTCAAACCGCCGATCGCCGCATTGCGACCCCGGTGCGTCTTCCCGCCGACCAGCGCCCCGACACCGGCTCCCAAGGCACCGAGCCCCAGGGAGCCAATGGCGGTTCTCTTGAATTCGTAGCTTCCGTCCGGGTTCGTCGCGCAGCCGCCTGCCAGCAGGGCAACTGCTGAAGATCCCACTATTGCCATGGTAAACCACTTTACACTCATGTTTTCTCCTCGCGAAGGTTTAGTTTCCTGTCATTGGGCAGGATGAATAATTATTTATAATCACAGCTGGTTTCAGCATTGCTTCCTTGCTCTGTTGAGTCCCATAATTCTGAAACCATGACGATTGATCTCTTGGCGGTGAACTCTTTTTAACTCCTGGAATTATTTTTATCACTCTAGCATAGTGTGCTTCCCCGGGATACAAGCAACTCAAATTCCGCAGGTAGCAGGTCCCGCGTGGGACGTTCGCAACTAACGTGCCAGAGGCAAGCTGAGGATGCCGCGACTGAAAGACTTTGATTGTGTGAGGAAAAGTGGTGAACGCCGGGATGGGGTGCAGGAGAAGCCGTCAATAACGCCCGTCATGATTGGCGCAACTGCCATATATGGCGGGCCCCGTGGGTGGCAGGGCGAAGTCGCGCGGCTACCCGGTTGCGGGCAGGGAAGCCAATTTGCCGACCCGATGCAAACGGCCTGAAGCAAAGCCATCCCTGATTTGATCCGCGGCGGGCAGGCTGCTGGCCATGTCGTGTTGAATGGATCCCCGATTTCGTGGCATCGGCCTGCTTTATTGGATTGCTTCAATTCCGGAATCTGTCATAATGAGGCGCCGTGGCAGGAAAGATTCATGGACCGGCAGCGACGGAGACATCATGAATAACCCGATCTCGATAGGCGTGAGCGCGTGTCTTTTGGGCGAAAAGGTCCGCTATGACGGCGGTCACCGGCATGACCATTACCTGACCGATATCCTCGGCAGGTATTTCAGGCTCGTGCCGGTCTGCCCCGAGGTCGGCAGCGGCATGCCGATCCCGCGCGAGGCGATGCGTCTGGAGGGGGACCCGGCCGATCCTCGGCTGGTGACTAGGCAAAGCCGCATCGACCTGACCCAGCAGATGCGGACCTTTTGCCTGGAGAGGGTAGCGAGCCTGGAGAGCGAGGGGGTGCGCGGCTTCATCTTCAAGAAAAACTCACCTAGTTCCGGTCTGCACCGGGTGAAGGTTTACCGTGACGGCAACTTCACCAGCAACGGTCGTGGGCTGTTCGCCGCCGAGGTTGTCAGGCGGTTTCCCTTCCTGCCGGTCGAGGAGGAGGACAGGCTCGGCGACCCCGCCATCAGGGAGAACTTCATCGAGCGGGTGTTCACCTACGCGCGCTGGAGCTCTTTCCTGCAGGGTGAACCCGATCTGGGGGACCTGGTGGAATTCCATGCCGCGCACAAGCTCCTGGTCATGGCGCACAGTCCGGTCCTCTACCGCGAACTCGGCGCGCTGGTGGGGAACGGCAGGCAGCTGGAACGGTCGCAACTGTTCCAGCGTTACGAGGAGCTGTTGATGATGGCCATGGCGCTCTGCGCCACGGTCAAGAAGCAGACCAACGTGTTGATGCACATCATGGGGTATTTCAAGGCGGGGTTGAGCCACGAGGAAAAGGAAGAACTGTTGGAATTGATCAGGCAGTACCACGACCGCGCGCTGCCGTTGATCGTTCCGGTCACCATGCTGAGACACTACTGTCTCAAGTTCAACGATTCCTATCTGCGCGGGCAGCTCTACCTCTCGCCGCATCCGACCGAACTCGCGTTGCGGAACCACGTCTGAGGCACGAACAGTTAACAGCGATCCGCTCACCGATGCCTGGTGGAGCGATGCCAAAGGAGTACCGGTGTCGACCAAAATTGCCATTCTGATGGTACTGCTATGCTTTGCGATTCTGGGGGGGGTCCCGGCGGCGCATGCCGACTATTACAAATACACTGACCGAGGCGGAGCGGTAAATCTCACCAACAAGCTCGCCGCGGTTCCAGCCAAGTATCGCTCCACCATGAAGGTGATAAAAGAGGATACTCCGGCCAAAAAGGCTCCGGCCGCCCAGCCCGAGTCGGCGGGGGAGGAGAGCGTCACGCCGGTGGGCGCGGCCGTCGCGGCGCCGGCTCCGGTGCCCCAGGGGAGATTCGCCAAGCTCTCGGCCCGCTTCGTCTGGTTCAAGCCGCTTCTCTATCTCGGCCTCATCCTGGCAATATTCGTCGCCGTCACCAAATTGACCGCCTGGCTCCCCTCGCCGCTGTTGTCAAAGGTGATCTATCTCGCCTTTTTCCTCGGCGTATTCGTCATTCTTTACAAGGCGTACGTCGAATACACGGTCGAGAGCGCCCTCGCCGTGAAGGAGAAGGCCGTCACCATGTTCAAGAAGTCGATGGTACGGGAGGCGTTGCCGGACGGCGAAACGCTGCCCGCTCAATCAACCGAACAGTCTGGACCGGCTTCCGTCAGATGATTAGGCTGGACCTGGCGTGATAAAGAGTTGTCGGGCCCAGCGATGGTCTGCGAGCTTTCTCGCATAGTCAAAAAGGAACGGGAATATGTACACCGCGTGGCGTGATGAGATGGCGACGGGCAACGAGGCAATCGACAGCCAGCATAAGGACCTCCTGAAAAAGGTCGCTGATCTCCTGACGGCGTGCAAGGCGCGCAGGGGGAGTGAAGAGATCGCGCGGCTCCTCTGGTTCCTGAAGCGTTATGTCAGGAAACATTTCAGCGACGAGGAGAAACTTCAGCTGATGCACGGCTTTCCCTATTACCAGGCCCATAAGGCTCAACACGAGGCCTTCTATCAGGAGGTGAAACGCCTGGAAGCCCGCTATGCGGTGGAAGGGGCCAGCACCGTCCTGATCGTCCAGTCGGTGCACCTTATGTGCGACTGGCTGCACAACCATTTCAACCAGATGGATAATGTCCTGGTGGGATTCCTGCGGGAGGTCGCCGGTAAGGATAAACCATAGGTTCGCCGCCGGAACCGGTAAATTTAAATTTAACCTAGGAGGTCGCCATGCTTGTTCGAGACAGAATGACCCTAAACCCGGTAACCATCACCCCCGATGTTTCCGTGACGGACGCGCTGCGCCTGATGACCGACCGGAAGATCCGGCGTTTGCCCGTGCTCGATGCCCAGGGGCGCCTGGTCGGCATCGTCTCCGACCGGGACCTGCTGCTCGCCTCCCCGTCGCCCGCGACCTCGCTGGCGATCTGGGAGATACACGAACTGCTCGCCAAGCTCACCGTCGAGAAGATCATGACCCGGGAAGTTCTCACCGTTCCCGAGGATACCCCGCTGGAAGAGGCCGCGCGCCTCATGGTTGATCGCCGGATCGGCGGCCTGCCGGTCATGCGGGGCGCAGCCCTGGTCGGAATCATCTCCGAGTCCGATCTTTTCCAGGCCCTGCTGCAGCTTTTGGGCGGTCGCCGTCCCGGGGTGCGCATCACGGTAGCCACCTCCGGCGCCAAGGGGACCATCGCCGAGATCACCAGCGCGATTTACGGGGCGGGTGGCGATATCGTCGGCCTCGGGTTCAGCGAGGTCGAGGGTTCGGCCGCGGGTACCTGGGTGAACACCTTCAAGGTGCAGGGCGTTCCCAGGGAGCGGCTGGTGGAGGTCATGCGGCCCCATGTGCGGGAGATCATGGACGTGCGCGAGACCCTGCCCGCCTGAGGAGATGACGCCATGTACCTGATCCAGATTCTGTTGCCGCTCTATGACAACGATGCCAAGCCGTTCGGGCAGGACGAGTTCCTGCGGGTGCGCGACGAGCTGTCGGAGCGCTTCGGCGGCATCACCACCTACATGCGCTCCCCGGCCCGCGGGCTCTGGAAGGAGACCCGGGACACCACGGTCCATGACGACATCGTCATCTACGAGGTGATGACGGCGGAGCTTGACCGCGACTGGTGGAAGGGGTACCGGGAGCGGCTGACGGCGGCTTTCCGCCAGGCGCTGCTCATCGTGCGGGTAAGCGAGGTGCAGCTTCTGTAGGGTACCGAAATCCGGGGCGCGTTTGTGGCGAGGATTTATGCAAGGGAGCAGGGCGGGTCCGGGACCCGCCCTTTGAATTTCACTTAGGCAGCCAGAGGTTCTTCCTTTATTGTCTGGGCGATGGACAATTCGTCGGCGGAAAAAACAAGATCGATGTCCAGGATGATGATGAACTCGCCGTTATGTTTCCCCATCCCCCGAATGAAGTTTGTGTTGAGCTTGGTTCCGATGCGCGGCGCCGGTTCGATCTGCTCCGGCTCCAGGTCGAGCACCTCCTGAACCGAGTCGGCCATGGCGCCCAACACCAGGGTTTCCGCCTCCATCTCGATCTCCGTGATGATGACGCAGGTATTGACGGTCTTTTCCGTCATGGGGAGACCGAACTTCAGTCGCAGGTCCACAACCGGCACCACCTTTCCGCGCAGGTTGATCACGCCGCGCATGAAGTCGGGAGTATTCGGCACCTTGGTTACGGTGGTGAAGTCCAGCACCTCCCGGATCTTGCTGATGTCCAGGGCGAATACCTCCTCATCCAGCTTGAAGGTCAGAAACTGGTTTGCTTCCAAAAGACTCTCTTCACTCATCTCTTTTCTCCTTTTACGGTGAGGTTCCCCTGATATTTCCCCGCTTCTCAGGAAGTTATCCAGTAGTCCATTCCCGTGAAGAGTCGGAGGACATGGCCTTGCAAGCCATGCCATTGGGGGTGTCAGGAACCGCTTCGCGCTAGAATTTCTCGAACCCATCGTCGAGGTTCAGGTCGGTACCGACAACCCGGGCGGAGGGCGTGTTGATTCCTTTTTTCGCATAGGCCTGGCCCTGGGATCGGCTTAAATGCTGCACCGTCGGCTTTTTGGTCTTGACGACATGCCCAGCGCCCCGCTCGTCTATCTTGAAGAAGGCGATGGTGCTCTGCAGCTGCTCGGCCTGGGAGGCGAGTTCCTCGGCGGTGGAGGACATCTCCTCGGAGGCGCCGGCATTTTGCTGGATGACCTGGTCCAGTTGCTGGATCGCCTTGTTTATCTGCTCGGCTCCGGTATCCTGCTCCTTGCTGGAGGCGCTGATTTCCTGAACCAGTTCGGCGGTCTTCTGGATATCCGGCACCATCTTCGACAGCAGTTCGCCCGCCTTTACCGCGATGTCCACACTGTTGGAGGAGAGCTCGGAGATCTCGGCGGCCGCCTTCTGGCTCCGTTCCGCGAGCTTTCTCACCTCGCTCGCCACCACCGCGAACCCCTTGCCGTGCTCGCCCGCCCGCGCCGCCTCGATGGCCGCGTTGAGCGCCAAGAGGTTGGTCTGCCGGGCGATCTCCTCGATGATGTTGATCTTGCCGGCAATCTCCTTCATGGCCACCACGGTTTGCTGGACCGCCGTGCCGCCCTCCCGGGCATCCGACGCCGACTTCATGGCGATTTTCTCGGTCTGTATGGCGTTGTCCGCGTTCTGCCGGATATTGGAGCTCATCTGCTCCATGCTGGAGGACGCTTCCTCGGCCGCCGCCGCCTGCTCGCTCGCCCCCTGGGACATTTCCTCGGACCCGGAGGATAGTTCCTGGCTTCCGGCCGCCACGTTGTCGGTGGCGCTTTTCACCTCCGACACGATTTCCTTCAGCTTATTCACCATGTTGCCCATGGCCGCCAGCAACATGCCGGTTTCGTCCCTGCTTGTTGCACCGATCTCGATGGTGAGGTCTCCGTCGGCAAGCTTGTTGGCCACGTCGACCCCAAGCGCCAGCGGCCGCTTGATGCTGCGCGTCACCAGGAGGCTCAGCAGCACTCCGATGAACACCGCCACCAGGCAGATTCCCAGCATTAGAAACATGACATGCTCCGTGGCCTTCTGGATAACCCCCGCTGCCTCCTCCATGCTTTTGTTGGCATCCTCGGACAATTTGACGGCTGTTGCCTCCATCTTGTGGGATTCGTCCTTGAACTCGGCAATGGCGCTATTTGCTTCTGCTCCGGTCTTGATCTGACCGCTAAGGATCGCCGCATACACCTTGTTGAATCCGGTTTGGTACAGTTTAAGGTTCTCCTTGATGATCTTGATTTGTTCCTTGTCATCTTGGTGGACGCTCGCTTTTTCAAGATCTGCGACCCGCTCGTTGGCTTTGACTCCTTCCCCTGTCCAATTTTTGTAGTAATCTTCAATCCTTTTTTTGTCACCCAGATTCAGGAAGATATCCTTCTCATAGCGTCTCATACCCAGTATGTCGGCCCGGGCTCGGGCTGCGTTCTCGGCAATCTGGCCTTCCGTATTCAGAAGGGTTACGGTGGTGTTTTCCCCTGATTTAACCCCCCAGTACCCGGTGCCCGCCACGACAAGGAGCAGGAGCAGGATGAGGCCGAAACTCGTCAACAATCGGGTGCCAATCTTCATGTTATTCAGCATGTTCTTGTCCCTCCGCGTCTGGATCATTATCCAGAAAGTTTGTACCGCGAGATGTGAGGTCTGTGTCCGGTTGCTTTCGACGGTTTCAGATATCCATCTCTTAGCGCTGCCAGTATTGCCCGTTTCGCTTCCTGGGAACCAGATCCCAAAGCGTACAAGCTTCTGCCGGGAATGTGTCGGGTAATGCTTTATAGAAATCGGGTTCTTCGCAAGGAGCCTTGGAGGTGAAAGGTGCCGGGAATTTGCATGCGTCTCACTGAAATACATATTTGGATAATGCCAACTGAATTTTTTTAAACAAAAAGTTGTCACTAAAATGATCTAGTTAGACTTATCGGTGTGGCATCAGGTAAGTTCAGTTAGTAATTATTATAATGCTTGCATTAAGAAGTTTGACTGCAAGGTGGCGGACAATAAATGCTAGGTCCGGTCAGTGCATGGCAGTATGAAACCCTGAAATCGTCCCCGCTTTTATTTGGGAAAACTCTGAAGAGGTCCTGGCGAGCTACATATATGGGGGCGAACGGGAGGTCTTCTTGCTAGATGTGCTAAAGGAGGTGAAATGCGGCAGGCGTTGTTTTAGCAAGCCTGCCCGAGCTGTGGTCGATGTCGCATGGAATGTGCTAGTTGAGATCGGGAAGCATGCAGAAAATAGGTTACGGACTCATCTCGATGGTGATGCTGTTGTGCTCGGTAACTTCCGCTTGGTCTTGTCGAAATTGAACGCCAGCATGGCATATCCGTAATTGATGTCCTTGTCGCTGCCGGATGCGTCACGGAAGAATTTGCCGGTGAAAAAACGGTCAAAGCCAAGAATGAGAGAGTAGTCCTTGTTCATGGTGTAGGTCAGGGTGAAATCGGTTTCGAGGCCCAAGCGCCGACTAAAGCCGTCTTCGACGCTATTGGATATAAATTTGCGGGCGGTGGCGGAAAAATTCAGCTTATCGGTGAGGTCTATCCCCAACCCCAGGGTGTATATCTGCAGGCCGCTGGCGTGGTGGCCGCCAACGTCGACACCGGAAAGATCGCCGATTACGCCCATGTCCCCCACCAGGGAATTATCGTTGTTGGGATTGCGGAATTCCTTGTTGGCTGCGTGCGTATCGCCGGAACCTACGGCGTAGCTCAGGAAAATCGTATTCTTGAATCCTCCCAGTTTGGTCTCGCCTGCCAGATCGATATGACCGCCGTATGCGTTTATGTTGTCGTTGGCGCCGGTAGCGGAGTTGAAGAGCTTGCCGGACTGATAAACCGGCTCGAACTCCAGGGAAACCGGCCCCAGCTTGACGGTGCTCCGCTGCCCCCAGCTGTCCAGGTGCTCGCCGGGATGATGCTCTTGCGACCCGGTATCGCGCAAAGCGTAAGCCTCGATGCTGCTATTTTTCGACGCGGTATAGGTCACATATCCACCCGCCAGGCTCCCCTTGACCCCGCCGGAGAAAGGGGTTGCATAGACCCCTGCCAAGAGATCAATGGTGAGCGAGTCGACCGGTTTTATCCGCAGCCTCGCGGCATCGAAGGAGAGGCCGTCAAAGAACGAATCGGGACCGAGGATGAACGTGCCGCCATAGCTGAATTCCTGGCGTCCCGCCTTCAGGGCCAGCACCTCGCTGCCGGGCAGTTTTGCCTCCACAAATCCCTGGTAGAGGGAAAATCTATTAAACTCCTGGTGGCTCCCCTTATAGCCGTACCCCTGTCCCTCCGCGTGGATGTCCAGCCAGTCGGTCGGGTGCCAGTAAGCGTACGGTTTCATCCGGTAGAGGAAACGTGCCTCGCCGTGTCCCGGCGATAAGCTCGAATCCCGGAGACTGAAGTTGCTCGCTACGTCACCCCTGAGAAAGCCGTTGACACCGATCATGTACTCGAACGCCGGTACTTCTGGCTCGACCAGGACCAGGATCTCCTTGATGGTCTCCCTTCTCAAGCGGTACCCGTCCAGTTTGTCCAGGTCGTCCTCAAGCGCCAGATCGAGGGAGGCAATTATCTCGATGTCATCCTTGCGAATCGCCTGGGCTCCCTCATTTTTATATTTCTCCGTGACCTTGACCAACACGGCTAGGAAGCACTGGGCAAGTTGATCCCTGGGGCAGGGATGACCTTCGATAAGCTTCCTGTCCGATGAATATTTTTGCACCAGTTGCGCTATTTCTTTGTAGGCCCAGTGCTCTTTTGTTACCTGTTCCGGGATAGCCCTATTGCCGTCCCTTGCGCCGACGTGCTCCTCGTAATAATGAGCGGAAGTGGAAGTGTCACCCTTTCCCGCCTCATTCTCATGGGCAAGTGCTGTTGCGGCCATCATTAACGTGATTGAAAGCAACGCCAGCATTTTCTTGAACATCTGTTGTTCTCCATTGTCGTTGGAACCCAAGGCGCGGTCCCGGTCCGCGAACCATCCTGTATTTCAAGAATCGGTAGCAAACAAACGTGATGGTTGGACGCCCCCCCTCCGTTGGGGGAGGGGCGTTATATTGCATTTGCCAGTGTCTAGGCCGCCAGTGGCTCATCCTTTAACGTTTGAGCGATGGTCAATTCATCCGCTGAAAAAACAAAATCGATGTCCAGGATGATGATGAACTCGCCGTCGCGCTTTCCCATCCCGCGAATGAAGTCCGTGTTGAGCTTCGTTCCGATGCGTGGCGCCGGTTCGATTTGCTCCGGCTCCAGGTCGAGTACCTCCTGGACCGAATCGACCATGGCGCCCAACACCAGAGTTTCCCCTTCCACCTCGACCTCGGTGATGATGATGCAGGTGTTGATGGTTTTTTCTGTCTTGGGGAGAGCGAACTTCAGGCGCAGGTCCACCACCGGCACGACATTTCCGCGTAGATTGATCACTCCGCGCATGAAGTCGGGAGTTTGCGGCACCTTGGTCACGGTGGTGAAGTCGAGCACCTCCCGGACCTTGCCGATGTCGAGGGCGAACACTTCCTCTTCCAGTTTGAAGGTCAGAAACTGGTTCAATTCCATATGACTGCTATCACTCATGGTTTACTCCTTTTCCGGCGCGGTTGCCCGGATATTCCCACGCTTTGACACGGTATCTTTCCCCGTGGGCGATCTTGATGGGTTTGGCTCTGCGGAGGGCATGGTCTCCTTACCCAATCATGCCCTCTGTCGAGCCTTAAGCATCCTTAGGCTAAAATTTCTCGAAGGCATCGTCGGGATTGCCGCCTTCCATCAGCAGGTCGGCTCCGACAGCCCTGGCGGTGACCGAGGAGTATTCCTTCTTCGGAGCGCCCTTGGCGTGGGTTAAATGCTGGACCACCGTCGCTGCCTTTTGTATTTTGGAATGCTTCACTGTGCCGTGCTCGTCTGTCTTGAAGAAAGAGATGGTGTTCTGCAGCTGCTCGGCCTGGGAGGCCAGTTCCTCGGCCGTGGAGGACATTTCCTCGGAAGCACCGGCGTTTTGCTGGATAACCTGATCGAGTTGCTGGATCGCCTTGTTGATCTGCTGGGCACCGGTATCCTGCTCGCGGCTGGAGGCGCTGATCTCCTGAACCAGTTCGGCGGTTTTCTGGATATCCGGTACCATCTTCGTCAGCAGTTCGCCCGCCTTTACCGCGATGTCGACACTGTTGGAAGAGAGCTCGGAGATCTCGGCGGCCGCCTTCTGGCTTCGCTCGGCGAGCTTTCTCACCTCGCTCGCCACCACTGCGAACCCCTTGCCGTGCTCGCCTGCCCGCGCGGCCTCGATGGCCGCGTTCAGCGCCAAGAGGTTGGTCTGCCGGGCGATCTCCTCGATGATATTGATCTTGCCGGCTATCTCCTTCATGGCCACCACTGTTTTCTGGACCGCAGTACCACCTTCCCGGGCATCCTCCGCCGACTTCACGGCGATTTTTTCGGTCTGAATGGCGTTGTCGGCATTCTGCCGGATATTCGAACTCATCTGCTCCATGCTGGAGGAAGCTTCCTCGGCTGCCGCCGCCTGCTCGGTCGCCCCCTGGGACATCTCCTCGGAACCCGAGGAAAGCTGCTGGCTGCCTGCTGCGACATTATCTGTGGCGGATTTCACCTCGCCGACGATCTCGCTCAGCTTGCCCACCATGAGGTTCATGGCCGCTGCCAGTTTGCCCACCTCATCATTCTGATCCAGGTTTATTTTCTGGGTCAGGTCTCCTCCCGCGATGGCAACGGCGAAATCGACCCCTTTCTTCAGCGGGACGCTGATGATGCGGGAGATGAAAATTCCGAGGCCTATCGCCAACAGGGTGCCGACCACCACGAGGATAATGGTGAACTTGATCGCGTCTTTAGCGGTCGCGGTGTTCGCCTCGTTCTTTTTCTTGGCATCAGTGATCTTCAGGTCGGCGAGCTTCATGATTGCATCGTCCACCGACTTGGCGAGCAGGAAGTTGTTCGGGTCGCGCAATGTCGCGAAGGCCTCGTCGGTTTTTCCCGCCTGAGCTAATCCGACGATCTTCTGCCATATGGGATCATAATTAGTCGAGGCCGTCTCTGTGTCGGTTACGGCCTTCTTGATCTCGGCGGATTTGGAGTTGTCCGCGACAAGTTTCAAAGAATCGTTAATCTGCTTGTCCAATTCCTTGATACTTGCAATATGCTTGTTTTTGTCCTCGCTGGTTTTGTCGAGGATAACTTCCCTTATATTGACCCTTTGCCTCTGGAAATAGGAGGTAACATCAATAAGATCCCCCAGCGGTTTGGTGTTCAGGTCGTACATCGCCTCTGACGAGGCTTCGAGAGCGCTCAACTTCGTGATGCCGACATAGCCGATTACTCCGGCAATCAACGCCACAAGAATGAAACTGGACAACAGCTTCGCCGAAACCTGCATGTTGTAGAACCATTTCATGATCTAGCTCCTTTTGATTTACGAGCTAATGCCTGCCGATAACTGTGGTATCAGCTCTGTTGTTGTAGATACTCGGGCTTCCGTTCGAAAACCGTCATATCATAATAGTTCATCATTGCCAAAATAAGGCCAATGTAGAACCCGATCGATTTCGTGCATGTATTCTAGTCGTAATCTTGCGTTGTCTGCATTTAGACCAGGGTATTTCGGGGAACAAACGGTCAATACTTGTCATATCGGATGTTCATCAATGGACTTTAGTAAAAAAACGAGCCAAGTAATTATAAAAAAAAGATTAAATCGTACGGTCCAAAAAGCGGATCTGCGCGGAGCATCAAGATGTCGCCGCTCTCTGGCCGCCGTCTGGCAGTGCGGATAGGGCGACATTGCGCCGGTTCTTTTCGGAATCTTCTTACACGGATAGTGGGACGGTTGCTGCGCGTGGGTGTGGTTCGGAGTGTGCGTCAAGGAGTGAAACAGAATGGAGCGGGAGAACCGCTCTTGGGTGCCGGCAGTCCGAAGGGGGAAGTGGGCATTATTGTTTAAATGGCCGTGGCGATGGCCCTAGGATGCCTCGAACTTATAGCCGACGCTGTAGATGGAGTGGATCAGCTCCTGGTCAGGGGCAATCGCGGCGATCTTCTTTCTCAGCTTCTTGATGTGGCTGTCGATGGTCCGGTCGCTAACGATGCGGCTATCCGAGTAGATCCGGTCCATGAGCTGGGAGCGGGAGTAGATGCGCCCGGGGGATTGATAGAGAAAGTGCAACAGCTTGAACTCGACGGCGGTCAGGTCCAGGTCCTGGCCGCGCAGCAGGGCGCGGTACTTCTCCGGGTCCAGGGTCAGCTCGCTCGTCGGTGGCGCCTGATGATCGCCCGCCCGGCGCAGCACCGTCTTCACCCGCGCCACCACCTCACGCGGGCTGAACGGCTTGCAGATGTAGTCGTCGGCGCCCAGTTCCAGGCCGAGCAGGCGGTCGATCTCCTCCACCCGGGCCGTAATCATGATGATCGGCACCTCGGAAAAGGTACGGATCTCCTTGCAGATCTCCAGCCCGTCGCGGCCCGGCAGCATCAGGTCGAGCAGGATGAGATCGGGCAAACGCTCCCTCACTCGGGGAAGCACCTGCAACCCGTCCGGGATCCAGAGCGAGTCGAACCCCGCCTGCTTCAGGTAGTCTCCCAACAGTGCGGCAAGCTTCTCCTCATCCTCGACGATCAGTATGGTCGCGTTCATGTTTTACTCCCGGTAAGCGGCAGTTCTATGCTGATCAAGACCCCGCCCTTGGGCGAGGGAAGGGCGCGGATGCTGCCCTCGTGCGCCTCGACGATGTTCTTGCAGATGGCCAGGCCGAGCCCCGCTCCGCCCAGGGCGCGGTTTCGCGAACTCTCCACGCGGTAGAGACGGTCGAACACCTTTTCCAGTTCCTGGGGCGAGACTCCGGGCGCGCTGTCCGCAAGCTCGATTGCCGCGAGTTTCCCCCGGCGCTCCAGGCGCACCAACAATCCCCCGCCCGGATCGGTGTACTTGAGCGAGTTCTCCATCAGGTTGTCGAAAAGCTGGTGCAGCCGCCCGGGGTCGGCGAAGACGGAGAAATCTCCGGCGCTCGCCAGCTCCGCGTCCAGCGAGATCCCCTTCTGGTCGAACTCCGCCTGGAAGGAGGCCACAGCGTCGGCCAGGAGCGCGCGCAGATCGAGATCGATCTTTCGGTAGGCGAGCGCCCCGATGTCGTAGAGGGAGAGCTGGTACAGGTCGTCCACCAGGCGGCTCAGGCGCATCACCTCCCCGTGCAGGGAGCGCATGGAGTCGGGGTTCGCCTGCCGGACGCCGTCCTGGATCGCCTCGATCTCCCCGCGCAGAATGGAGAGCGGGGTGCGCAGCTCGTGGGAAATGTCCGCCACCCACTGGCGGCGGGCCTGCTCGTTTTTTTCCAGCGACAGGGCGAGGGTGTTGAAGTCGCGGGCCAGCTGTCCCAGTTCGTCCTGGGGGCCGACGGCGACCCTGGTGTCGAACTCGCCGCTGGCTAAGCGGTGCATGGACGCGGCGAGCCTTCTGATCGGCAGCACCAGGCGGTTGGCCAGCGGCAGGGAGAGCGCCGCCGAGACCAGCAGCATGACCCCCGCGATCAGAGCCATGGCGAGTTTCTGCTGTTGCACGAAGAGGAGCTGGTGGGTGTCGGTCAGGTGCTGTCTGGTCTGTATGCCGAGGTATCCAACCACGCGCCCGCCGCTGACGATCTCCTTGAAGTTGACCTTGTCCGGTTCGCCGACCGTGCCGGCAAGCCGGTTGCGGGCCGCGTCCAGCAGGAAAAGTCGCGTCTCGAAGCGGTGCGCCAGGCGCGGCGGCAGCTTTTCTCCGGTGAGGTTGGAAAAGCTTCGCGCCTGCCGGGCGATCCTTTTCTCCCGCTGGTCGACCCTTTCCTGGTCGGCCGCTTCCCGGGGGAGGGTCGCCGCCAGCAGCCTGAACCAGGTCGAGGGGTCCTCGTCCAGGAACTCCCAGCCGCCCCGCGTCGCGTAGGACTGCTCCAGCACGTCGGCGAGCTTCTCGAAGCGCTCTTTTTCTATGGTATTGACGTAGGAGAGAAAGCCGCGGCCGATGCTCCACTGCATGATGAGGAACATGCAGATGACCACGGTGCCGGTTGCGGCCAGCATGGCGAGGAATAGGCGGTATTTGATCATGATCTTCATGGGCTCTCGCTGAATAGGTGGTGACCCATTCTTAGCATAGGCCCGGCGAATACGCTACGGCATCCTGAGGGAAGGCCGTTTTTCCACAATTTCTCCACAATTCGGCATTGCGCCAAATTGCTGGTGCAGTGTGCTGCGTGATCGGCCACGCAGCACACTGCAGGAGTTTAACCTCCGTAGCTGTGCAGCCCGGAAAGGAGCAGGTTCACCCCGAGGTAGCAGAAGATGGTGGCGGCGAACCCGATGACGGAGAGCCAGGCGGCGCGCCGGCCGACCCAGCCGCGGGTGATGCGCGCATGGAGAAAGGCTGCGTACACGAACCAGACGATCAGGGACCAGGTCTCCTTCGGGTCCCAGCTCCAGTAGGTCCCCCAGGCGTAGTTGGCCCAAGCGGCTCCGGTCACGATCCCCAGGGTCAAGAGGGGAAAACCGACCATGATCGCCCGGTAGTTCAGGTCGTCGAGCACCTTGGCCGGCGGGAAGGAGCCGACGATGCTGGTGCCGGTCGCGGACGTGGCTCCCCCGTCGGCCTCCCTGATCAGGTACATGATGGAGATGCCGCAGGCTACAGCGAAGGCCGCGTAGCCCAGGAAACAGGTGACCACGTGGTACAAAAGCCAGTTGCTCTGCAGCGCCGGGACCAGCGGCTCGATGCCGCTGGAAAGCCCCAGCTGCGCCCAGGTCATCCCGAGCAGCGCGAAGGGCATGACGAAGGCGCCGATCACCCGGTAGTGGTAGCGCAGATCGAGCAGCAGGTAGATGAGGACGATGGTCCAGGAGAAAAAGACCACCGACTCGTAGAGGTTCGAGAGCGGCGCGTGGCCGACCCCCATGGCGTATGACTCCTGCCAGCGCAGCCCTATGGCGACGGATTGCACGGCCAGTCCGGAAAAGGCGGCGACGCTACCGAGCAGACCCAAGGTGGCGACCCGGCTGGCGAGGAAGGTGAAAAAAAGCAGCATGGAGACCAGATAGGCGATGGTGGTTATGTTGAACAGCAGCGAACTGGTCATTTTTTCTCCCCGGGTGAAAGTTCACCCTTGATCTCTTGCACCAGCCGATCGAAGGCAAGTTCGAAGCCGGCGGGGTTCTTGTGTGCGTTGCCGCCGATGACCACTGTTCCGTCCTTGATCAGCACCCATACCCTGCGGTGCGACAGGAAGAAGGCGCCGCAGATGCCGACCACCATGAGCAGGCAGCCGATCCAGACGATCCAGACTCCGGGGCCACCTGCAGGCCGGTGTAGCTGCTCTCCTTGCCGCTTAGGTAACCGAAGAGGGGGCCGCCGTTTATCTGTGCCGACTGCAGGTTGAGTTCTGGGTAATTGGCGTAGACGATGGTCTTTCGGGTCTTGCCGTCCGGCGAATGGACCTCGATGCTCGCCGCCGGGCCGCTTTTCCCGGGCTCGAAGGGGGCTACGTCCTGGGTGGTCTCCTGCAGGCAGATGCCGCTGCCGTTGGGGAGTTTCGCCGAACCGCCGCTCGGTACCTTGACGACCACCGGGTTGCTCCCGTCGGGGTTACTGACCGTGAAGATGTGCTCCCCGGTCTTGCCGTAGCTCGACTGGTAGAAGGTGATCCCCTTGTAGCTCATCGGGTCGTTGACGATGACCGGGAGCTGTTCGTAACCCTTCACCGGCTTGCCGTTTTCCAGCACGGTGAGCAGGCTCTTGAACTCCTTGGGCGCGCCGGTGTCGTAGAAGGAAACGCTGAACTTGTCGCAGCGCACGGCGAAGCCTAAGTCGATCGCCTGATCGCCCTTACCCGCGATCTGGGTGACGCTCTCACCCTCGGGGATGTTGACGTACCCCTTGAAGCCGAAGAGGGAGCCGGTGATCGCGCCGACGAAGATGACCAGTATGCTCAGGTGCACGACGTAGACAGCCAGGCGGGACCAGGAGGCTTTCTCGGCGAACAGGTGATAGGCGCCGTCTTTCTCGGTCACCAGTGGGGTGGAGAAGCCTGCGCCCAGTATCCGGACCAGGCTCTCCTTCAGAGCCGGCGCCGTTTGCGGCGAGCTTATGGTGGCGAGGTTCGCCAGGGCCTTGCGGCCAGCATCGTCAAGAACAGTCACCGGCTGGGTGACGAACTTCCAGATGCGCGGCAGCCGCTTGATGGAGCAGGCGACGAGGTTCGCCGCCAGCGCTCCCAAAAGGAGGACGAACCACCAGGAGTGGTACATGTCGAAAAAGCCCAGGGCCTGGTACAGCTTCATCTTGGCCTGGCTGATGCTCTGAATGTATTCGGGCGGGATGTTTCCCTGGGGTATCACGGTGCCGATGATGGAGCTGATGGCCAGGGAGAGCAGCAGGGTCATGGCCAGCTTGAGCGAGCAGAAAAAGTCCCAAAGTGACCGGGATAGGGTCGGTTCATCTGTGTTCACGGCATGCTCCTTGATTCAGTCCGGCACGGTTTCCAGGCCTGACACCCGGATAGGGGGAAGGTGTCGGGCGAGGCTTTAGCGGTCGGATGGTTGTTGTTTCGGGCGGTTTTCGGGCGTTGGGACTGGATTAACAGCGGTTTTGCGGAGGGACGAAGATGGGGAGGTAAACCTCGGGGAAACGCTTGAAAGGTTCCCTCATGGAGAACGAGGCCGCGGGCGCTATGGCGCGGCGAGTGATGACGGCGGGAAGGGGGACCACGAAGGAGCTGCAGCAGGAACAGCTGGAATTGCAGCAGTCCGTTGCGTGCCGGTCGGAGCAGGGGCGGTGCGGAATGGGCTCCCGCCGCGAGGAGATTGCCGCCAGGGAACTGCCGTTTTGGAGTGTGGCGGGAAAGGGCGGCTCCAGGTTCGCGAAACTGTCCAGCGGCAGGAACAGGTGGGCGCATACTATGAGCAAAGCTATCAGTTGTCTGTAGTGCATCGCCGCCCTGTGTCCGTCGCGTGGTGAAATCCGGCTAATAGTAATGGAGTTGTCCGACCCGTGTCAACAGGAATCGCTCCCGGACTGGAGCGTCCCGGCTGTCGCGAATATGACGACCGCGGAGGGTGAACCGGATCAATCGGCGGCACTCCTCACGGCTCATGAAAATAAAATTCGCTACCTTTTCCATGTTTTATGCTATAGTGCGGCTAGTAATCAGTCAAAGGACCCCATGGGCCTATCCAGGCTTCTGGGGTTTTTTGCGGAAAAAAACAAACAGATAGGAGTAACAGTGGATTTCAAAGAGTTCAATTTGCACCCCCAGATTCAGGCCGGCGTGGAGGCCCTCGGGTATGTCACCCCGACCCCCATCCAGCTGCAGGCGATCCCCCCGGTAATGGACGGG
>Ga0209125_1001025_pt1 | contig 29771 bp, 30 predicted proteins | sample BarGraIncub1131A_FD_184503 | JGI IMG/M metagenome (GOLD analysis project Ga0209125, IMG submission 184503) | Arctic peat soil microbial communities from Barrow, Alaska - Barrow Graham LP Incubations 11-31A (SPAdes) (version 2) | ecosystem: Environmental > Terrestrial > Soil > Wetlands > Peat... | reverse complement strand
TTCCTTGCGTTGGTTTCGTTGCCCGTTTCTGGCCACATAGACTTCACAGCCGATGATGGGCTTGATCCTGTCTTCTTCTGCCTTATCCTTGTTTTTCTTGGAGATGTAATTGAAAAACTCCTTAATCCCGAACATGCATCCGTGGTCGGTCAAGGCGATGGCTCTCATGCCGTCTCCGTGCGCTTTGTCCACCAAACCCGCAATCGAGGCCTGTCCGTCAAGGATGGAATACTGGGAATGGACGTGCAAATGGACGAATGGATTCATATTCAAAGATACCTTGATTTACCTTACGAGGCAAGTAGAGACTTTAAAACTTATCAACAGGCCTTTAAAAAGAAAAATTTGGACGTATCCCGATTATGAAGTACTTTTGCAGCGTTAATACCGTAAACATACAGGAATGAAAAGAACGCTGGGAATGACCATACATAAGGAAGGTCGCAAGATTCTTTTCGGGTTGTTCTTTATGCTTGTCCTGCTCAACGTCATCGTCTGGATTCTCCTTGGGGAGTTTTTCTTCATGCCGCTGCTGGTGGTTTCTGGCATTTTTTTCCTCTTCATCACTAATTTCTTCAGAAGTCCGCGACGCATCAGCAACGCCGGGCCACTGGATATTCTGGCGCCTGCCGATGGCAAGGTGGTTGTGATTGAGAAAACTTTTGAAGGTTGTTTGCTGAACGAAGAACGCATTCAGCTATCCATCTTCATGTCCATCTTTAACGTACACGCCAACTGGTATCCTTTTGAAGGCAGGGTCGTACATTACAGCCATCAAAACGGCAATTTCATGGCCGCTTACCTGCCCAAATCCAGCATTGAAAATGAACGTTCCACGGTATTGCTCGAATCTTCCAGATCCGGCAAGACCGTCCTGATCCGTCAGGTGGCAGGGGCTATGGCCCGCCGTATTGTCACCTACGCCTACACCAATAAAAAGGCGCACCTCAACGAACACCTCGGCTTCATCAAATTTGGCTCCCGCGTGGATGTCTATTTGCCGCTGGAAGACGTGGAAATTCTGGTGAAGCCAGGCGATAAGACTATCGGCAACAAAACCATCATTGCTCGCTGGAAAGAGAAACCGGCGGCGGAATAATACCCAATCCCATGATACGCAAGTACATTCCCAACGCGATCACCTCTTTAAATCTGTTTTCGGGGTGCATCGCCATTGTTTTTGCATTTCAAGAAGCATTTCTGACCGCAGCGCTGTTCATCGCCCTGGCAGCCGTATTTGATTTTCTGGACGGTTTCGCAGCTCGCCTTCTGAAGGCGTATTCAGCTATGGGCAAGGAACTCGATTCCCTGGCCGACGTCGTGAGTTTTGGCGTTGCACCAGGTGTGATGGCCTACAGCTTCATTGCATCCCAGGCTATGAACATGGGCAGCCCCACCTGGATTGCCTGGTTCGGTTTTCTAATCCCCGTCTTTTCAGCCCTGCGCTTGGCCAAGTTCAATCTGGACGAACGCCAGAGCAGTTCATTCCTGGGCCTGCCCACCCCTGCCAATGCCTTGTTCTGGGCGTTCGGTATAGGTAGTTCCTTCAACTTTTTTCTGAACTACAACTTCGACCCCATCATCCTGGTGATCGGAATCTTGATTTTTTCTGCCTTGCTGGTGCTTGAAATTCCCATGTTTTCCCTGAAATTCAAGGACTACCACTGGAAGGGCAACCGTCTGCGCTATTACTTCCTGATGGGTTGCATCATCCTGCTCGTCTTGCTGAACGTAAATGGCATTTCCTCCTGCGTTGTCTGGTACATCCTGCTCTCCGTACTCAATTTTGGATTTATTAAAAAAAGGAGAATAAAATCACTTTAGATGAAATTCATATTTGGATTACTATTTTTTATTATTATCTTTCGCCTCGTTTTCTCGATGACTACGCGTTTCTTGGTACATAAAATCAGGAAATCAGCCAATACAGGAAACGCAAGCACCGACAGCCCACCTTCCAGACCTGCGAAAAAAAAGAAGATCGAGAAGGACAAAGGAGACTATGTCGATTTTGAAGAAATTGAATAAATTATCCAACATGTCCAAGAAAACGTCGCTCTTTCTTTTCCTCGTTTTCCTCTTTCAATCCATAGCTGCGGCCAATCTGACTATCAGCGGCTTCCTAACGGACCAAACTTCCGGAGAAACCCTGCTGAACGGTTCTGTCTACGATTTCAAGTCGGGCAAGGGCGCTGTCAGCAATGTTTATGGTTTTTACTCGCTTTCCCTGCCTGCCGGGGAAGTGGAAGTGCGCTGTTCGTATGTGGGATACACCACTCAGAATTTCCGGTTTCGGTTAATCAAGGACACCACACTCAACATTCGACTTCAACCTGCGACCGAACTGGGATCGGTCACTGTATACGGTGGTTCCAGCCGCAAGGAATTCGGCGTACTTGGTGCCCAGATGGGAGCGATTGAAGTTCCCATTTCACAGATCAAGTCGATACCGGCACTTTTCGGAGAAACCGATGTGCTCAAAGCATTGCAGCTTCTTCCTGGTGTTCAGGGAGGAACTGAAGGTTCTGCCGGATTGTATGTACGCGGTGGCGGGCCCGATGAAAACCTATTGCTTTTGGACGGCGTTCCGGTATACAACGTCAACCACATGGGTGGTTTCTTCTCTGTATTCAATGCGGATGCGCTGAAAAATGTCACCTTATATAAAGGAAACTTCCCCGCACGATTCTCTAGCCGCCTTTCCTCGGTGGTGGATATCCGGATGAATGACGGTAATTCCAAAGAAGTGCATGGGAATTTCAGCATCGGACTCATTACGTCAAAATTCAACTTGGAGGGTCCACTGATCAAAGACAAGACCACCTTTAATATCTCCTATCGCCGTACGTATGGAGACCTCATTATCAAACCAGCCTTGTGGTACATCGCTAAATCAGAACAATCTTCCAATAACTTTTCGGCAGGGTACTACTTTTACGACCTGAACGCTAAAATCACACATAAGATTTCCGATACAGACAAGCTCTTTCTGAGCCTATATTCAGGCGATGATGCTATCAATGTAAACGTTAAGGACAACTATACTGATAATGGAGAAAATAGCTTCTCGACCTCAAAGATTGATTGGAAGTGGGGCAACCTCATTTCCGCCTTCCGCTGGAACCACATCATCAACAGCAAACTATTCATGAATACGACGGCAGCCTTCACCCGTTATCGTTTTGACATGATGATCGGGAATGAAAGCAAAAGCCTTCCGAAGGGTGAAACGAAATGGGTTGGTTCCGAAATGTCAATCGGCTATTTATCTGGCATCAGCGATTATTCCTTGCGCACGGATTTTGATTACACGCCTGCACCTGGGCACGATATTAAATTCGGAGCAAGCTACATGAATCATACGTTTCGGCCAGGTGTTTCAGTAGCAAAATTTTCCGTCACCCAGGGTACTACCACATCGATGGATACAACCATGGGAGATAAAAACGTATTCGGCCACGAAGTGAACGTCTATGCTGAAGATAATCTGAGCGTTGGATCATTCCTTAAAGCCAATGTGGGTGTTAATTACTCCATGTTCAATGTTCAAGGCCAAACCTACCATTCTTTGGAACCCAGATTAAGCATGCGGTTGCTGATCAATGACAAGTTCTCATTCAAAGCTGGTTTTGCGTCCATGAGCCAGTACATCCATCTTTTGTCCAACAGTAGCCTCAGCCTTCCGACCGACCTGTGGGTGCCCGTTACTAGAAGAATTGAGCCGATGGATTCCAAACAATATTCAGCAGGCTTGTTTTACAACCTGAACGATGTGGTGGATCTTTCTGTCGAGGGTTACTTCAAAAGTATGAACAACTTGATCGAGTATAAGGATGGAGCCGGATTCATGGGTTCCTCCACCGGTTGGGAAGAAAAAGTAAGCATGGGCCGTGGCTGGTCGTACGGGGTTGAATTTCTGGCGCAGAAAACCGTGGGTAAGACGACAGGATGGCTGGCCTATACCTGGTCCAAATCCGAACGCAAATTCGATAAGCCCGGACAGGAAATCAATTATGGTAGAGTATTCCCGGCCAAGTATGACCGTCGGCACAACATCAGTTTTACGATGAATCATCGCTTCAGTAATCGGTTTGACCTTTCAGGCACTTGGGTCTATTACACAGGCAACAGTGGAACGCTTGCCATGCAAAAATACCCCTCGGTCGACATACCCGATCTGGATTGGCAACACTACCAGACCCTTGATTACATCAGCGAACGGAACAATTACAGATTGCCAGCTTATCACCGCATGGATATAGGTGTTAACTTCCATAAAAAGAAAAAGCATGGCATCCGGACTTGGAATATTAGTCTTTACAACGCTTACAATCAGAAGAATCCGTTTATGGTCCGTCAATCCTACAGCAATGATGGATACAATGACCCGATAACAGGTGCATACAATTCTCGGAAAATACTCGTCAAGACTTCCATTTTTCCGATCATACCTTCTATCAGTTACAGCTACAAATTCTAAGCAATGAAAAACATTAGCATCCTATATATACTGTTGATTTTCGGCTCATTGCTATCCTGCGAAACGGAAATCGAATTCAATGGCAAGGTCACTGAACCTGTTTTGGTCGTTAATGCATTGGCTTGTACCGATTCTATCATCCATGCAAAGGTCTCTTTAAGTCGGTTCTTCCTCGATCAGGAAGACGACTCGCCTGCAGTTACCGATGCGACTGTAGCGCTGTATGTCAATGGCACTTTTAGGGAAAATCTAGTGCATTTTAAAAAAGGGGAATACCTGAGCACGTATGTGACTGTCCAGGGAGATGTCATCAAGCTGAATGTTTCGGCACCAAGACACGAATCCGTTTGGTCCGAAACGACTGTGCCATTGGCTACAGCCGATTTACACATAGACACCACCATTGTAAAATCAGATACGTCCCTGCTGATAGACATCCTATATGACGATCCTTACGGATATAATGGTCCCAATACACCTTTCCATTACGATACCGTAGGCGTGACCTATAACTTTACCCATACTTTTAAAGTCAGCTTTTCAGATCCAGTTGGCGTAAGCAATTATTATAGGTTGGTCGTTCATAATATGACCACTATCAATGGTCGTACATCCATTGATGAGTATCGAAATGATATCGAAGACATTGTTTTTGGGAGTGGGAAAAACAATTTGGACGGTCTTTTCGCAGAAACAGGATATGACCCTTACAATGTATTCTCTGACGAGTTGATAGATGGGACGACGCATACAATCACTTTCATTCATAAACAAGATTTCAATCGATATGACAATCGGCCCTACTATGCCGATTCTACCATCCATTATGAAAGAAGTGAAGTGATAGACTTGCAGTCCATCAGTCGAGCGTATTATCTATATCTCAAATCACTCAAAGCGCTAGGACTTGCCGACCCGTTCATGTCAGAGCCCGTTCAGATATATACCAACATCGATAAAGGATTGGGAATTCTTGGAGCACGTACGCATCAACTCCGGAAAATAGTTTTACCGGAGTGATTGGAAGAAGCGGATCATCAAGCTGGAGCACTCTGCTTCCAGAACGCCTTTGATGACAACTGTTTTTGGATGAAGCGCCTGCGGAGCGAATACGGAATAGCCTCGTTTGGGATCGGAGGCACCATAGACCAAGGTCGAAACCTGTGCCCAGCCCAGCGCACCGGCACACATGACACAGGGTTCAACCGTTACATACAGCGTACAGTTTTGAAGATATTTGCCACCCAGGGTCGAAGCGGCGGCTGTAATGGCCTGCATTTCTGCATGAGCGGTCACGTCACGGAGGGTTTCAGTCAGATTGCGGCCTCTGCCGATGATGCGATCTTTGCAAACCACCACAGCACCGACGGGAATTTCACCATCGACCAAAGCCAGGCGGGCTTCAGCCAAGGCCATGTTCATATACCGTTCGTGAGTTTCCATCTGGTCGGACTTCAAAAGGTCAGCGCATTTCATTTTCCTCGAAAAGCTTGGGGTAGTCATCGACCATCCGGGACATAATGTTTTTCATCAGCGATTCCCGGATAATTCGTGAACGGTTGGAAATTTTGTATTGGGCACAGTACTTTTCAAGCACCTTGAATTCTGGTTCGTTCAATGCAAAGGTAACCAAGTGGTCCCGAACCAAAGGCTTTTTCTTGGTGGTGACTGGAGTTTTCGAGACGGATGACGCCTTTTTTTTCATTATTTGGAAAATTTAAGTACAAAAATAAGAACATTTCTTTCACATACAACATGGCTGAACACAACAAACTGGGTAAAGAGGGTGAAAAGAGGGCGGAGAACCACCTTCTTGCCAAAGGACATCGTATTCTGGAGCGAAATTGGCATTCCACCCATAAAGAGCTGGACCTTATTACAGAATCGGACGGCTGGCTGGTCATCGTGGAAGTTAAAACACGTACCGGCCGAACCTGGGAACCGCCGGAAAATGCCGTTACTCCTGCCAAAATCAAACGTATCGCACAGGCGGCACACCATTATGTCCGATTGCATCACATTGATGCTCAGGTACGTTTCGACATTGTCTCCGTTGTCTATGAACAGGGAGTTTGGAGCATCGATCATTTTGAGGACGCCTTTTTGTCCCCTCATAAATAAACCTTATATTTGCATGAAATTTACCGAAATTATGACCGAACTGCTTTTTGTAGACAAGACGCCATCCACCAATCAATACTTACTGAACGAACTGCAAACAGCCGATGTAGAATCGGGTGCTGCCGTTGTCACATTCAACCAGTCCAATGGCCGTGGGCAAAAGGGCAATGATTGGCTGTCCGAACCGGAAAAGAACATTTCCTACAGCCTAGTCATCAAACCTGACTTCATCCCCGCCAGAAACCAATTCCTGCTTTCCGAATTTGTATCCCTGACGGTGAAAGCCTTACTCGACGAATACACGAAGGAAATCACCATCAAGTGGCCAAACGACATCTATTACAAGAATTCCAAGATTGGTGGCATACTTATTGAAAACAAGTTGGAAGGAAGCCTGATCGCCTATTCGGTCATTGGCATCGGCCTGAACATCAACCAGACCGATTTCCCGAAGGAGTTACCCAACCCGGTTTCCCTGAGCCAAATAACCAGCGAAAAATACGATCTGAAGGAGTTGGCAGAGAAACTCCACCGCCGACTGATCACTGCGTTTGAGCATCTGAATACGGACAATGAATCCGACATCCGGAAATATTACCTGAACAGTTTGTACCATCGCGACGGTTATCACCCTTACAGAGACAGCACGGGAGCATTCAAGGCCCGCATCCTGGACATAAACGCCCACGGGCAACTGATCCTGGAACCAGAAGAAGGCGTTGCCAGGGAATACGACTTTAAGGATGTAACATTTTTATAAAAGAATTGTATTTTTGCATCAGAAACAACCAAACTAAGCAGATGATACCTTACAAACGAGTGCTTCTCAAGCTAAGCGGCGAATCCCTGATGGGTGAAAAACAATACGGCATTGACGAGAAACGCCTAGGCGAATATGCCACCCAAATTAAAGAAGCACATGAACTCGGGATTGAAATCGGCATTGTCATTGGCGGAGGAAACATCTTCCGCGGTCTAAGTGGCGCCTCCAAAGGGTTCGACCGGGTGAAAGGCGACCAAATGGGCATGCTGGCCACCTGCATCAACGGATTGGCGCTCTGCTCCGCCCTCACCGCCATAGGCGTAAAAGCACGCCTGCTCACGGCCATCCGCATGGAACCCGTTGGTGAGTTTTTCAGCAAAGACAAGGCGCTCGAAACACTGAAAAAGGGTGAAGTAGTTATATTCTCCGGTGGCACCGGCTGTCCTTTCTTTACGACAGACACCGGTTCTTCCCTCCGCGGCATCGAAATCGAAGCCGATGCCATGCTCAAAGGCACCCGCGTAGACGGCATTTACACCGCCGATCCCGAAAAAGACCCCACCGCCACGAAATTTGACGAAATCACCTACGACGAAATCTACCGTCTGAACCTGAGGGTGATGGACCTCACCGCAACCGCCATGTGCAAGGAAAACAACCTGCCCATCGTCGTGTTCAATATGGACACCCCCGGCAACCTGCTCAAAGTGCTGAAAGGTGAAAAAATCGGAACCTACGTACACAACTAATAAACACCGACAATGAACGAAGACCTGCAATTGTACCTCGACATGGCCGAAGACGCGATGAAACACGCCGCCAACCACCTCGAAGAATCCCTCGTACATATTCGTGCCGGTAAGGCCAACGTCCGGATTCTGGATGCCGTCCGTGTGCCCTACTACGGCAGTCTCGTGCCCCTCCAGAACATCGCCACCGTGAGCACTCCGGATGCCAAGACCATTATCGTCCAACCCTGGGAAAAGAACATGATGAAGGAAATCGAGAAGGCCATTATGAATTCCGACGTGGGCATCACGCCCGACAACAACGGTGAAATCATTCGCCTCGGGATTCCACCCCTGACCGAAGACCGTCGTAAATCCCTGGCCAAACAAGTGCACGGCGAAGGAGAAGATGCCCGCATCAGTATCCGTAATGCCCGTCGCGAATGCATCGATGAAGTTAAGAAACTGGTCAAGAAGGGGCTTTCCGAAGACCTCGGCAAAGACTCCGAAGCCGTTGTGCAGAAAGTGCACGACCGATACATGAAACGTATCGACGAAATCGTCGCCGCCAAGCAAAAAGAAATCATGACCGTGTGAAAGGTCTCGTCGTCAAAAATACAGGAAGCAGTTACCTTGTCAAAACAGACGAGGGCTTGGCTGTGGAATGTATCATCAAGGGCAATTTCCGCATCAAAGGCTTACGCAGTACCAACCCGGTGGCCGTGGGCGACCGGGTAATATTAGGTGAGCAAACGGGTGAAACAGTCTATATAACAGCGATTGAGGACCGTAAGAACTACATCGTCCGCAAGCCCACCAACCTTTCCAAGCAACTGCACATTCTGGCGGCCAACATTGACCTGGCGCTACTGCTGGTCACCATCAAGTCGCCGACAACCAACACCACCTTTATCGACCGCTTCCTGGCTACTGCCGAGGCCTACCGCATTCCGGCCCATATTCTGATAAACAAGGTTGACCTGTACGACGCAGAAGACCTGGAATACATGGAAGCCCTCATTCAGCTTTATACCTCCATCGGCTACCCCTGCACCGTCATATCAGCCAAAAAGGACATTGGCATTGATCAGCTGAGCAGTCTGATGCAAGGTAAGATCAGCCTGTTGTCGGGCAATTCAGGGGTAGGCAAATCCACCCTCATCAACGCCATCGACCCGCTACACCATGCCCGCACCGGCGACATTTCCGAGTCACATCACAAAGGCATGCACACGACCACGTTTTCTGAAATGTTTGAACTGGTCCATGGCGGCTATCTTATTGACACGCCTGGCATCAAAGGGTTCGGCACCTTCGATATGAAACCGGAGGAAGTCGGCCACTATTTCAAGGAAATTTTCGCAACCTCCCAAGAATGCCGCTTCAACAACTGCACCCACACCCACGAACCAGGTTGCGCCGTACTGGAAGCCGTCAAGGAACACCGTATCAGCGAATCACGATACACGAGCTACCTGAGCATCCTCAACGATGAAGAGGAAGGAAAATACAGGGAAAAGTTCTAACTATTCTGAAAGCACCGGCCAATCCTGGCTGTCCCATTCGACCACCCGTAAATTATGTAATTTAGATGCAGAATTTAAAATTCAAGAACGATGTACCAGGAATTCAAAAACCATATCCAATCGGAACTGACCTCCATTGACGAGGCCGGTTTGTTTAAAAAGGAACGCATCATCCTATCCGCTCAAGGTGCTGTCATCCGCATTGCCGGCGGCAAGGAAGTGCTGAACTTTTGTGCCAACAACTATCTGGGGCTTTCCAACGACGTGCAGTTAAAAGAGGCCGCCAAAAATGCCCTGGACACCCATGGTTTTGGCATGTCATCCGTGCGGTTTATTTGCGGAACGCAGGACGTGCACAAAGAGTTGGAGGCCGCCATCACCCGATTTTTCGGTACAGAAGACACCCTATTGTATGCAGCCTGTTTTGACGCGAACGGCGGGGTTTTCGAGCCGCTATTGGGCGAGGAAGACGCCATCATCTCCGATTCTCTGAACCATGCTTCCATCATCGATGGCGTAAGGCTCTGCAAAGCAAAACGTTACCGATATGCGAATGCGGACATGGCCGATTTGGAAGTTCAATTGAAGGCTGCACAAGCAGACCGTTTCAAACTGGTCGTTACCGACGGCGTCTTCTCCATGGACGGAAATGTGGCTCCACTGGACAAGATTTATGCGCTGGCTACAAAATACAATGCCATGATTATGGTGGACGAGTCGCATTCAGCCGGTGTGGTGGGTCAAACCGGACGTGGTGTGACGGAACGGTTCAACCTCAAAGGCAAGATCGAAATCATCACTGGCACGCTGGGCAAGGCTTTCGGCGGAGCCATTGGCGGTTTCACCACCGGCAAGAAGGAAATCATCGGACTGCTTAGGCAGCGCTCCCGCCCCTATTTGTTCTCGAATTCCATTCCGCCCATGGTGGCTGCAGCAGGCATCCGCATGTTCGAAATGATGAATGAAACCAATGAATTGCAGGACAAGCTGCACCAAAATACCACGTATTTTGTAGAACGGATGGTTGCTGCAGGGTTCGACATCAAACCGACCGAATCGGCCATTTGTGCCGTCATGCTGTATGATGCAAAGCTTTCGCAGGAAATGGCGACCAAACTGCTCGACGAAGGCATATACGTAACGGGGTTTTATTATCCCGTCGTACCCAAAGGCCAGGCACGCATTCGGGTTCAGATTTCAGCAGCACACGAAACCGAGCATCTGGACCAATGCATCGCCGCCTTCACCAAAGTAGGCAAACAACTTCAAATTCTAAAGGTATGAAAGCACTCGTTAAAGGGAGACCCGAAAAAGGGCTCTGGATGGAAGACATACCCATGCCGCACATGGGCATCAACGATGTCCTCATCAAAATAAAGAAAACCGCCATTTGCGGCACCGACCTGCACATCTACAAATGGGACGAATGGTCGCAAAAAACCATCAAGACCCCGATGACCATCGGTCACGAATACGTCGGTGAAGTGGTGGAAAAAGGGCATGGCGTGAGGAACATTCACATCGGAGAACGTGTGACCGGCGAAGGGCACATCGCCTGCGGTCATTGCCGGAACTGCCGCCGAGGGAAATTGCACGTCTGTGAGAATTCCGTTGGAGTCGGGGTGAACCGGGACGGCGCATTCGCTGAATACCTCTCCTTGCCAGCTGAAAACGTCGTTCATCTCGACCCTCGCATTTCGGACGAAACGGCGGCCATCATGGATCCTTTCGGAAACGCCACCCATACTGCGCTGAGTTTCCCGCTCATCGGCGAAGACGTGCTGATTACCGGCGCTGGCCTCATCGGCACCATGGCAACCGGCATTTGCCGTTTCGCCGGAGCCAGAAACATTGTGGTGACCGACCTGAGTGATTACCGGCTGGAAATCGCTAAAAAAATGGGCGCCACCGTCACCGTGAATCCAGCCAAGGGCGAAACGGTGGAAGCAGCCATGAAAGCATTGAACATGCGCGGTTTCGACATCGGTCTGGAAATGTCCGGTGCACCAGTGGCTTTCCGCACCATGGTCGACAACATGTACAAAGGTTCCAAAATAGCTTTATTGGGCATTCTTCCGAATTCGACCACGGTCGATTGGAGTGAAATAATCTTCAATGCGCTGACCCTCAAAGGCATCTATGGTCGTGAAATGTGGGAAACCTGGTACAAGATGGAGCAAATGCTCATCACAGGCTTCGATTTGTCACCCGTCATTACTCATCGTTTTGAAATAGAGGATTTCCAAAAAGGATTTGACGTGATGGAAAGCGGCCTCTGCGGCAAAGTGATTCTGAACTGGGAAAAATAATTCTGACACTAGACGCAAAATAACGAACGATCCTAACTCCTCATTCGTCCGCACTCGTGCGGGTGGTTTACTTGGTTTTCAGAAGTTATAATGGATAATACCTTTCATTCAGAATGGAAAATACTTTCCATTCTGAATGAAAGGTATTATGATTGCTTCAACCTCTGCTACAAACCGGCTTCAGCTGCTTAAAGAAATCATTCCCCTTGTCATCCACCAAAATGAACGCCGGGAAATTTTCCACCCGGATTTTCCAAATGGCTTCCATACCCAGTTCCGGATATTCGAGGCATTCGATGCTCTTGATGTTGTTTTGCGCCAGGATAGCAGCAGGCCCGCCGATGGAACCGAGGTAGAAACCACCAAATTTCTTACATGCATCCGTCACTTGCTGCGAACGGTTGCCCTTGGCCAGCATGATCATGCTGCCGCCCATACTCTGAAACAACTCCACGTAGCTATCCATACGACCGGCCGTTGTCGGGCCCATGGAACCGCATGCGAAACCTTCCGGCGTCTTGGCAGGACCAGCGTAATAAATCGGGTGGTCCTTGAGGTACTGGGGCAAACCTTCACCGGCATCCACGCGCTCTTTCAGCTTGGCATGCGCGATGTCGCGACCAACTACGATAGTACCGTTCAGGGATAGACGGGTAGCCACCGGATACTTGGTCAGTACTTTTAGGATTTCAGCCATCGGCTGGTCTAAATCGATGTGCACCACATTGCCTTCACCAGCGTTGCGGAGTTCAGAAGGGATGTATTGACCCGGGTTGGATTCCATTTTTTCCACCCAAATGCCTTCCTTATTGATCTTTGCCAAAATGTTGCGGTCAGCCGAGCAAGAAACAGCCATAGCCACCGGGCAAGATGCACCGTGGCGCGGCAAACGGACAATGCGCAGGTCGTAGGCGAAATACTTGCCACCGAACTGAGCGCCCAAACCGATTTCCTGAGCAGCCTTCAGCATCTTCGCTTCCAGCTCCAGGTCGCGGAACGCCTGACCCCATTCGTTTCCGACAGTAGGCAGTTCATCGTAATATTTGGTGGAAGCCAGTTTCACCGTCTTCACCGTCTGATCGGCCGAAGTACCACCAATAACAAACGCGATGTGATACGGGGGGCAAGCAGCAGTACCAAGCGACTTCATTTTTTCGATAAGGAATTTCTCCAACGAATCTGGATTCAGCAAAGCCTTGGTTTCCTGATACAAATAGGTTTTATTCTGTGAACCGCCACCCTTGGCAACGAACAGGAATTTGAATTCTGAACCATGTCCGGCCATGATATCGATCTGCGCAGGCAGGTTGCAGCCTGAATTCTTTTCGTTGTACATATCGAGCGGAATGCTCTGCGAATACCGCAAATTCTCTTCAACATACGTCTTGTAAATCCCCAGTGACAACGCTTCTTCATCGTCACCGTTGGTCCAGACCTGGTTGCCCTTCTTGGCAAAAACCGTCGCCGTACCAGTGTCCTGGCAGAACGGCAAGATTCCCTTGGCTGAAACCTCGGCATTGCGCAACATGGTTAGGGCCACAAATTTATCATTTTCGGTGGCTTCCGGATCGGCCAGAATGGCGGCCACTTGTTTCTGATGGGCAGGGCGAAGCAGGAAAGACACGTCGCGCATGGCAGTGTTTGCCAACAGCGTCAGCCCTTCTGGAGCCACTTTCAGCATTTCCTTGCCTTCGAACTGGGCAACGGAAACGTGTTCGTTGGTGAGCAAATAGTATTCAGTCTGATCCTTTCCCACGGGAAACGGATCCTGGTAATGAAACGGAGGTACAGGCATGGTTATTATAGTTTGAATGTTACATTTCCTCACTTTCATCGTACTTCTGAAACAGGAAGTCGTTGTACGGGAAGCGGGTGATATGAATGTCCTTAACCCTTTCATAGACAAGGGTTTTCAGCGCCTCCATGTTGGTCAGGTTTTTTGCCGATATAAAGATACAGTCCTTTCCCATTTTCGACATCCAACTCTGCTGCAACTCTTCCAGAGATACATTTTCCCGGGTACGGAGCGTCAGGTCATCTTCCTCCTTTTCCACATGTGAGAAAGCATCGATTTTGTTGAAAATAAGAACATTGGGCTTTTCGCTGCATTCTAATTCAGCCAAGGTTTTGTTCACTACATCAATCTGTTCTTCAAAACCCGAGTGTGAAATGTCAACGATGTGCAGCAACAGGTCGGCTTCCCGCACTTCGTCGAGGGTCGACTTGAACGATTCTACCAAATCATGGGGCAATTTACGGATGAACCCGACCGTATCGGTGAGCAGGAAGGGCAGGTTGTCGATGATAACCTTCCGTACCGTGGTGTCCAGCGTCGCGAAAAGCTTATTTTCGGCAAAGACTTCCGATTTGCTCAGCACATTCATCAGTGTGGACTTGCCCACATTGGTATAACCCACCAACGCTACACGAACCATCTTGCCGCGATTCTTGCGTTGCGTGGCCTTTTGCTTGTCGATGTGTTTGAGCTCCTCTTTGAGGTAGGAAATCTTGTCCAGAATGATGCGGCGGTCGGTTTCGATCTGCGCTTCACCGGGTCCACGCATCCCGATACCTCCGCGCTGGCGTTCCAGGTGGGTCCAAAGATGGGAAAGCCGGGGCAACATGTATTTGTATTGAGCCAGTTCCACCTGCGTCTTGGCATGGGCGGTCTGGGCGCGTTTGGCGAAAATATCGAGAATCAGGTTGGTGCGGTCCAAAATCTTGACCAACAGTTCCGCCTCTAGATTTTTCACTTGTTTGGAGGATAAATCATCATCAAAAATAACCATGCCAATTTCGTTTTCTTCCACGAAAGCCTTGATTTCGGCCAGTTTACCGGTACCGACAAAGGTTTTTGGATTGGGACCTTCAACGCGTTGCACAAACATCTTAACAACCTGGGCTCCCGCCGTTTCAGCAAGGAATTCCAGTTCGTCCAAGTATTCCCAAGCTTTCTGCTCGGGTTGTTTTTGGGTAATGAGACCGACCAGTACGGCCTTCTCCGTTTCAGCAACGTCTTTAAGCTCAACAAACATATAAATGGGTTTGCAACAAAGATAAGACAAAGACGACAGAAAGCACACCTTTGCGCACCTCCTTTTTTTTGATTTACTTTGTACTACTGTTTTATACCGGATAACGTTCCGGGGGGAACAATGTCAATCAATTCTTTTTAGTATGGTAGGTATTGGATTTTGGATAGGCTTCGTAGCTTTTGTGGTGGTGATGCTCAGTCTTGACCTGTTTGTGTTTCATAAAAAAGATACCGTCATTAAAGTCAAGGCCGCTTTGCTCTGGAGTTTGTTCTGGATCGGTTTGGCCGTAGCCTTCAACATCGGTGTTTATTACTTTCTGGGACATCAGAAGGCACTTGAATTCCTCACGGGTTACCTCATTGAAGAGTCGCTGAGCGTCGACAACCTGTTCGTATTCATCATGATTTTCGGATTCTTCCGCATTGAGCCGAAATACCAGCACAAAATCCTTTTTTGGGGCATCATCGGGGCCATTTTCATGCGCGCCCTCTTCATTTTTGCAGGCGTGGCACTCATCCATCAATTCGACTGGGTCATGTACATCTTTGGCGGCTTTCTTATTTACACCGGTGTCAAGATGCTTTTCGAGAAAAGTGAAAGCGAGGAATATAATCCGACCGATAATGTGTTGCTGAAGGTTTTTCGCAAAATCATGCCGGTGACGAACGAGCCTGATTTGCACACTTTCTTCGTTAAACGCGATAAAAAATGGTACGCCACCACCTTTTTCATCGTATTGCTCATCATCGAAGGCTCCGATCTGATCTTCGCCGTGGATTCAATCCCGGCCGTGCTTTCCGTCTCCAAGGATCCCTTTATCGTGTACACGTCGAACATCTTTGCCATTCTGGGCCTGCGTTCCCTGTATTTCGCCCTGAGCGGCATCATGAAGTACTTCTATTACCTCAAATACGCACTTGCAGGCATCCTATCCTTTATCGGTTTCAAGATGTGTTTCAATGAATTCTGCACGCAAATGGGTTACGGCCTGGAAATCTCGAATATGGCTTCTCTGGGCGTTATTGTAAGTCTGTTGACCATTTCCATCATCGCTTCCCTGATATTGAACAAGAAGGGCATCGATGAAGCCTCCCAGTAGTTAAAGCGCATTTCTCTTACGCTTCCCAAGCTCAGACATCACTTTCTCACGAATTTCCGTTTCTGACTGATACAATTTGACCAATTGTTGAGCGGTCAGAATTTTGCGGAATTCGGTGTATGCCCTTTCACGAACGTGTATCAACTGTTTTGCCCGCGCCCATTGTGCGAAAATGAGTTGATCGGCATCCTGAGCGGTCAGACTATCCGCATGCGCACTTAATATCCTGTTTTGACTTCTGAAATCGATCGTTGCAATGGTGCGTTCATATTTCAGATAGAGCGGCCGAAACTGAGCAAATGTAGCCTCATCAAGCTGAAGAGCCTGTCTGATCTGACGCAACTTTGCTTGTTCTATCCGTTGACGCAGCAGCTGGTTGGGGTTCCTGTTTTGTGACTGGGCCGAGAGACTGGCCAGCAACAGAAACAACAGAATGGTTCTAATCTTTTTCATATCAGTTGATATTGATGGTTTCTTGAGATGGTTCCTCCACAAGATCCTCTGCACTGTACATGGCAGTCAGTTGTGACAGATCTTCATCGGACAAGCCCTGCAAGATGTCCTCAATCGTTGAAGCCTCAGGGACAATCGTTGAAGGCTCGCTTGTTGGTGCTGCAACGGAATTCGTCGCCTGTACGGACGTTTTAGTTTGTTCCTTCGTTAACGCCTTTTTCTCCATAGGTACTGCCGAAGGTCCTTTAAGTACTGCAATCCGTTTATTCCCCGGATTCAGTCTCTGCTCGGGAGCAAACAGAAACAAGAGTAAAACCGCAGCAGCAGAAGTAATTAATGCTAGAGTTCTGATTATCTTCCTGTTCTTTCGACGCCTTTCCATCCGCTCTTTTGCAAGCGTTAATGTTTTGTCCGGCAGTTGGTCAAAAAAATCATTCGGAACAGTATAGGGCAGTTCCTTTCCGACATGGAGAAACGTTGATTCCTGATTAATCATGGTCTGCTAAGTATTGTTTTATTTTTTCAAATGCAAAATGGTAACTGGTCCTTAATGAACCGACCGATGTTTGGAGTATTTTTGCTATATCTTCGTAGGACAATTCGTCGTAATACCGTAGGTTAAACACCACTTTCTGTTTGTTTGGCAATCGCTGAATCGCTTGTTGAAATTTGAGTAAAATCTCATCGCTGTTCTCCAGTTCAGGGCCTGCAGCTAGTTCGGAAGTATGTTCTGAAAGCAATTCTTCCCGTTGAAGGCGAAAATTCTTATTCCTGAAATGTCGGTTGCACTCATTGGTTGCGATACGATACAGCCAGGTATACAGATTACTTTCACCCCTGAAGGAAGCTATATGACTATAAACAAGTATAAAAGTTTCCTGCAAAATATCCTGTGCATCCTCATGCGAAACCACCAACCGCCGTATGTGCCAATACATCTGCTTTTGATAGGTGTTCATCAACAACAGAAAACCATTATCCCTCGTGAGCGGGTCCTTAAGCAGCGCAATGATTTCAGCTTCTGTTTTTTGACTCATCAAATGTACATTTTGCATTCCGGTTGTTTATCTTTGATGCCGGTGATTCCTCAAAGTTAAAACAGCATTCGATATTTTTTGAAAAAAAACACGACTTGCTTTTAACTTTAACAGGAAAAGCGTTTCAAACGAATGTAATCCCTAAATACCCAATTTATGAAAAAAACAGTTTTCTTTTTTACACTTGGATTGGCATGCATCCTGCTGCCCTCCTGCCAGAATAACGGAACGGGAGTCTTAAACGATGAATCCGCCCTATTAGGTGAGGACGCTCCTGCAGTAGCATCATTGGATGAAACGCAGCTGGACGAAGCTCTTGTATCCGTTGATTTGCTGGTTGATGAAGCCATTACTAATCATGCCAGCCTCTTACGTTCCGTTTCAGCAGACAGCAACGAGTATTTGACCGATTGTCCTTTGATTACGGTTGACACCATCGCCGTACCCCATGTAATGACCATCGATTTCGGCACTTCCTGTACTGGTAAAGACGGCAGAGTTCGTTCAGGCAAAATCCTGGCTTCAGCCACTTCCTTTAAAATCTTTCCGTCCGTTCGTCAAAAAACCTTCGAAAACTTCCTGATTGATGGAAGGAAAATGGAAGGTACCGTCACTAAAACCATCCAAAAAAATGCAACCATTGCTGTTACTACCGCAACCATCAAGGAAAATGTTCGGGTCATCAATATGGAGAAAGGGGACACGATAAGCCGTATCACCGACCTGACACGTCAATACAAGAGAAATGTTTTAGCAGATAAAACAGACGATCAGACCCTGACCTGGGGCAGCGTCATCAATACCCGTCCCAATGGCGTTGTCTTCACCAAAACGATCGATGAAACGACTCCGCTTTTATTCCAGGCATCCTGCAAACACATCGTCAGCGGCATTGCTTCCTTCGAAAACAGCAAAGGCCGGAAATGGTCCATCAACTACGGAGACGGCAGCTGCGATAACACAGCCACGCTCACCGTTAACGGAAAGTCAAAAGAAATCACCATCCACTAAAACCTTACCCGAGCAATCGGGCTGTTGCAAAAACGGCTGAATCCAAAAAGGATTCAGCCGTTTTTATTTATCAAGAGCTCTAAAGATTAGAAGTTCCCCATGTATTCGTCGTAGCCGTTTTCGCGGTGACCAGCTAATTGATAAATGGTACCAGGATCATCACCATACTCCATTTCTAGGTAAATGCTGTCGTTACCGATGATTTTCCCGTTGGTAATTACAATATTGAGTGGGTATAAGTTTTTAGCCACACCTGTTGCATAACCAATGATAGAATTTGCTGAACCTGCAGATTGGAACGTTTTATCAGTCATATTAACGGCTGCTTTAACCTTCATTTCCCAGAAATTGTAAGTTACAGAATACTTTTTAGTCTTTGTATCATACTTAATTACTGGATAGTCATCGATCCAAATTGAATCTTGACCAATGGAAGAATTGTAAACACGCATTTCGAATGGACTTCCAGCTACAACTCCACCAACGGAAGGAGTCATAAGCCAGTCTCCACTAACCGGATAGGACCAACTATATTCTTTTTCATAAGTGGGTTTGCAGGAGAAAAAAGCTACTGCAACCACAGACACAAGTAATAATTTGAATATTCGCATAGTTTTATCTCCTTATATTATTTAATGGGGTTTGTCAATGTTACCAACCAGCTATATGCAGCTATACCTGCTCCGGAAGTATTCAGAATCCAAGTCTTGGTTACAGGATTTACTGTGGCACCTGCTGATGTAAAATAGCAAGGGCCCCATGTCCAAGCCTCTGCAGAAACAAGCGTAACAGAGTTGTCCGGATTGACCTTCACGACTCCAGGTCCAGCATAGGCTGGTCCATAACTGTTTCCATAATTATACCAACCACCAATCAAGTCGTCAATATAATATTCGTTATTCCCTAAACCGTATACAACGACGCTAAATGGGCCACGTGCTGCGGTTGCTGTTCCTGCTGTTCTAACAAGATTGGAAGTATAAACGCCATTTAAAGGTGCAGTTAAGTCACAAACGATCACTTTCCTTGATTTAAAGGCCCAAAACCCATCAGAGTTTTCCACACTGTAATTAACGGAATAAATACCCATAGTGGAAACATCTACATTGTTTTCCACAACTACATCAGCAGAAAGATCAGTAGTACCTTCCAGTGCTTCGCACTCTTGATCGATGTAAGGTGTTCCTTTTTGCCAAAAGATGGTTGATGCTCCATTCAGGGTCATTGTGGCATAAGTAGTCACTTTAGAAACCCCCAACGATTCCTTGTCACAGGAGCTCAAAACAAAAGCTACTGCAATGGTAAGTAAGAATAGTATCTTTTTCATATTGAATTGATTTATAGTATTCATTATTTAGCCCACCAAACCTTTGTTGTCAAAGGAACACGAGTCGGAGTGTTGGCATTGGTCTGTTGTTCGCCTTGCGGGAAGAATAATCTCTTAGGTCTTTCTCCAGGATTCAGGATGGTGGAAACTGATTCCGTCATAATATTCGGATAACCGGTACGATTGTAATCGAAGAAAGCTTCCAAAGAACGTTTATTGACTGATGCCACCCACTTTTGTTCAATAATGGATTGAATCCCATTATAAGCATATGTGATTGTATCTTGTGGCAAGCCACATGCAACCAAGGATGCACTGACACCATTATTGAATAATGTCTGTGCAGTAGCATGCAACCCATATCGTTCTTGAGCTTCAGCCTGCAAAAAGAAGGATTCTTCCTTTGTAAAGAAATAAACCGGTGTCGAAGCTGTGATATTGGGGGTAGCGTAATTACTCTGCGTTGAACCACTAATAATCGAGCTTGCACCAGTTGCTACACTAGCGTAGGTACTGCCTGTTGCGGATGCTAAGAACAACTTCTTCAAACGAGGGTCACTTGCGTTATTCAAGAAGGTCGCCAAAGTCGTGTTAAGAGCAACGTTACCGGCCAACCTGTCAATAAAAGTATTGAAATAAGGATTGGCAGTCGTTTGTCCAGTTGAAAAAGCCGAGAATTTGGCATTGTCATCCAGGAAGTTGTTTTGTAACAACAAAGCCTGAATTTGGGTTTTGTAACGATTGGATGCTGAACCTCCGTCTACTTCGGTGTAACGTAAATAGATTTTCAGTTTAAGTGTGTTTGCAAATTTTGTCCACTTCGCCATATCTCCACCGAATATCAAATCATTTCCACCAGGAGTTTCATTGGAACTTACGGCAAAGTCTTTTGACATCGCATCATCAATACGAACCAGCAGGCTGTCGTAAATCACCTCACCAGTTTCATATTTTGGTTGAACATACTTTATGCCTTGCAATGCTTCCGAGAAAGGAACCTGGTCGTAAAGGTCAGCCATGGTCTGGAACGTGTAAACTTGCATCAATGTTGCAATAGCATAATATTTCCAATTACCAGTGGCAGCAGTTTTGTTGCGGATGTATTGATAATCCAACAAACATCCAGCATAAACAGTAGTAAACTGACGGTCAAAATCTTGTTCCGTAATGTTGTAGCTTTCCCATTCAGCCCATTGTGAAGCAGAAGGAGATTGTACATACTGTTGTGACCAGAAGGCACCTAAATTCAGGTAATATCCACCGAAAACAAAGGCATTTCCAGCCTGAGCTGCGGGCAAGACCAATCCGGGAACGACGTCCGTCGGATCATTTGGGCTTGTGTTGATGTCGAAGAACGAGTCGCTGCAACTGCTTAGAATAAGCGTTCCGGCAAGTAATGCAGCCAAATAATATTTGATTCGTTTCATATTCTATTGTATTTGAAATGTGAAAAGTTAAAATCCTAAACGAACGTTGAAACCAAAGCTGCGGGTAGTAGGTGTTGCACCAAAGTCACCAAAGTCAGAGGTCAGATCATTACCAAACGTGGTTTGTTCCGGGTCGGTGTACACGTTGGAGTTCGGTGTCCACAGGAGCAAGTTGTTACCAACCAAAGACAGTTCAAGGCTGGAAATCTGTTTGGGCAATACGGTCTTGGGAACGGTGTAGGTCAACGTGACTTCACGCAGTTTGAAGAAGGTCTTGTCAACCAAAGAATAGGCTGCACCGAGACCTGCATTGTAATCTTGGTTGTAATAGAGGTTCAGGTTGTTTGCGAAGCCGGAGATCGGAGTCGTATTTTCAACAGAAGCGCCACCAATTACTTGTACGGAATTCGGAATAATGAACGGTTGACGGTCGTTGTAGGATGTAGGCAGTGCATTACCGGTGAAATACATGATTTCAGCCGTTCTGGAATACATCAAACCACCTTTACGATAGTCAAAGCTTGCATGAACGCGATAGTTCTTATATTTCAAAGAAGTTCCGCCACCGATGCGATAATCATTTTGTGAATTACCCAACACCTTGTATTCGGAATCAAATGTCGGAAGACCTTGTGCGTTCACAATGGTGCGACCATCAGCGTCTTTGGCAAGAACAGTTCCTTCATACAATCCAAGCGGATTACCCGGACGAGCCACATAGTTCATGGAGCTGGTTCCGCCCAATTGGATGACGTCAAGACCTTCTGCCAGTTCATCCAAAATATTGCTATTCTTGGAATAGTTGGAGTAAATTTCCCATTCGATGTCTTTGGTACGAATCGGAGTTACAGCCAAAGTAACTTCAACACCTTTGTTGGTGATGCGTCCGATGTTCTGGAACTGAGAAGTATAACCGGTAGAAGCAGGAATAGGAATTGCGAAGATTAAGTCCGTGATGGTCTTGTTGTAAAGAGACACACTCGTTGAAATGCGGTTGTCGATGAACTTCAAATCCATACCTATTTCAAGGTCCTGGGACATTTCAGGTTTCAGCGTATTGTTACCCATCGTTCCGCTCATGGTAAAGCCATTGACTGTAGCAGTTCCGTTGGTCAGCGGGAAGTCAAGTGTACGATAACCATCGGATGTGGAACTCTGGAACAAGGTGGAAGAAGTTACATACATCGGAGCGTCTTTACCGGTGATACCCGCACCTGCACGTAGCTTACCATAAGACAGGATGCTCTTGTCATCCATCAGTTCAGTGAAGAGGAAGCTTAAGCTAGTACCCGGATAGAAGTATGCACTATTTTCTTTGGGCAAGGTGGAAGATTTATCCTGACGGCCGGAAACATTCCAGAAAAGGAAGTCTTTGTAAGATACATCCACTGAACCGTAGAAACCCAACAGACGACGATGCGACAGGTCGGCGGAAATCGTGGGTGCTGCAGAGCTGTTAGCCAAATTGTAGTAGAAGGGGATATCGAGGCCAATGACACCTGAAGCCATCGATCTGGACTGACGTTCGTTGTAGTTGGTACCGACAACGGCTTTCAAATCCAGGTCCGCATTGATTTTCTTGCTGGCGGTCAACATAAAGTCGGTATTCAATTCAGAAGAATAGAAAGAAGATTCACCTATGCGACCAACTTCATCGTTGTAATCGTAACGAACACAATTGGTAATGGCTCTCCACGATTTCAGGGTACTGTTTGACGCATCACCACCGACTTTGAAAGAAGCACTCAACCAAGGAAGCAGTTTGGCTTCCAAACCAACATTACCGAATACACGGTCTTCACCAAATTGGGTACCATGTTCGTTCAGAACATAATACGGATTCTGTGCATAAGCGTTGTAGAAATTATCCACATTATAGAACTTGTTGTTGTAGTCTGCCTGATCCACGATACTCATATCGCGCGGGCTCTGCCACAATGCATCCAGTACGGATTGGTCCTGACCAGTGATAACGAATTTGGAATCCTTGCGTACATAGTTCAATGATGCAGAAGCATTCAGGAAGTCAAACAATTTCACGTTTCCGCGCAATGCGAGGTTGTTACGTTTGTAAGAGTCTGCATTGGAAGGCATGATACCGTCGGAGGTAATATTGCCATAAGACAGGTAGAAACTCTTTTTGTCATCACCGTTGGAGATGGCAACGTTATTGTTTAAGGTGACGCCCACATCAAAGAAATCTTTGATATTGGATTCAAGTGCTTTGTAAGGTTTAATCAGCTGTTGATTGTCAACCACAAAACCCCATTTACGAGTCACACCGTCAAACTTGGGACCCCAGCTACCATTTTCCTGCAAGTCAGCAGTTGGTTCTGTGCTACGGTCGTACCAACCTTGACCCCAATCATTTTGCATCATGGGCAAACGAAGCGGCGTTTCGAAAGTGGTAGTTGAGGAAAAGTCCACTTTTGCTTTGGAACCAGCTTTGGAACCATTCTTGGTGGTGATAAGGATAACTCCGGAGGATGCACGTGATCCGTACAAAGCCGTACCGGCACCGGATTGAAGAACAGTCATTGATTCGATGTCTTCCGGATTGATGTCATTGGCACGGTTACCAAAGTCCATCCCGCCGTTCAAACTGGTTGAACTGATAACATCATTATTCATGGGAACTCCATCAATTACGTACAGAGGTTGGTTACTACCGGAAAGAGAAGTAAAACCACGCATGATGATACGGGTGGATGAACCCGGGGCACCAGAGGCAGAATTGATTTCAACTCCGGGAATCTTTCCTTGCAGGGCATTGAATGCGCTGCGGTTACCGGTTGCTGTAATGTCAGCTGCAGAAACAGCCGAGGCAGAATAACCCAAGGCTTTTTCAGAACGTTTGATTCCTAAACCGGTTACAATAACTTCGTCAATCATCATGCGATCCACTTGCATTTTGATAACCATGTTGTTGGCGGCCTGCACTTCGATGGGTATCATACCGATGTATGTAACTTTCAAAGTTTTGGAATTTCCACGCAGATTAACTGTGAACACACCATCGCCATTGGTCAGGGTGCCGTTTGTCGTACCTTTTACCACGACAGTTGCTCCGACAATGGGTTGTCCGTCTTCATCGGAAATAACTTTCCCTGAGACTGACTGTGCACTGACCAAACCTATGCTCGCTAAAAAGAAGCAAGCAAGTAAGAAAAGAAGTTTTCTCATAGATCTTTCGTTTGTATTAATAGAAATGAATAAGGTTTCTCACCAGCTCAACGCTAAAAAGACGGCTCGAGGGATTGTTAAGAAAGTTTTCCCTGGGTCGAAATAATTAACTCTATTTAACCAGTGAGACAAATATATACACTTTAATTGAATATAATTACAACGGTGCAGATAGAGGGAAAAGGCTACTAATTGAAAAAAGGCTCGATGAAGACCCGATTTTACAGGGTTCAGGAAGCCTTTTAAGGTGACGGGATTAAATTTTAACAATCTAGTTGATTGATAATCTGATTTTTATACAATTTTAATATTTGGACGAAGCGTTATAGGGAGATAGGTATGACTAAATGTATTTTTTACTAATAAATATCATACAACTGAATTATTTAACTTACAAATAATAAATTTATCATATTTCACAAATTTATTAGTTTCCAAAATCGAAAAAATCGAAAAAAAAAAGCACCGAATCATCCTTAAAACTGACTCGGTGCTTTCTAAAAATGGTGTGGTGGAAGTAAAAAAAAGGAAGCTTTAGTCCACTTCTATGACTAAGTAATGCGATATTTCCCAGAATTTGTTCGGATTTGTAATCTTTAAGACTAGATAATCGTTCACTTTCTCAAGCGTGTAGCTGCTGACAGGATGATTGGTCAGCAATTTTGCCTTTTTGGAATACAGCGCAATTTCTGTCACCTTTCTTATATCGTTTTCCAGGAAGTAACTTTTGTTGAAACCTTCTTCCAGCAAACCGTTCCTGGTGAATATTTCCTGCTCCTTAAGTTCCTTTCGGGTACCGAAGACATACCAGACCTTGTTCAGTTGCGCATCCTGTGTGGCTATGGTATTATCTTTCTGAGCGACGCTTTCCTGAACATCCGACAAACTGGTGTTCAGCTCGGTCACGAGTTGGTCCAGTTCAGCGATGCGGATGTCTTTCAAAGCCAATTCTTCCTGAAGTTTGGTGATGAGTTGCGTATGCTCCTCAATTTTACCGTTCAGCCGGTCAATGAGCTTTTTAAGGTCTTTGGAGGCGGACTTGCTTTTGTTGAGTTGCTTTTTGAGTGAATCAATCTGCTTGCGGTTGTCCGTCAGCGTGGTTTTGATCAAATCCAAATTCTCTACGACGCGCTGCATGCTGTCTTCCGTCAGTTGCTCCTGGCTTGTCTGGAAAGTCACGAAATCTTCAGCTTCCCGGATTTGGGTGAAGTTATCTTCGATCAGATTCATCACGGCCATGACCTGATTCAGTTGAGCCGATTTTTTCTGTTCTTCAAGCAGCAGGGAGTCTTTTTCCTGTTCCAGCGACTTGTAGGCGTCAGTTTTGTAATTACAGGCCGTCAGCACCATGGGTACGATTAGGCAAAACATCCATTTTTTCATACGTTCTATATTAAACGGAATAATTCAATCATTCAAACCAGCTACCACGAGGACAAATTCGCCCCTGGGTTCGGTTTGTGTAAAATGTGTTTTCAATTCCTCAAGGCTTCCCCTTACTGTTTGTTCAAACATTTTGCTGATCTCCCGGCTGGCAGAAGCCTTTCGTTCGGGTCCGCAGAATTCGGCGAGTTGGGTCAGGGTTTTCAGCACCCGGTACGGAGATTCGTACAGGATGAAGGTTACCGGTGAAACGGCCAACTCTTTCAGCCGCGTCTGTTTGCCTTTTTTAACCGGCAGGAAACCTTCGAAATGAAAGCGGTCGGTCGGTAGGCCTGAGTCCACCAAGGCAGGAACAAAAGCAGTGGCACCAGGCAGACATTCCACCTCGATGCCTTTCTGAACACATTGACGCACCAGCAAAAAACCGGGATCAGAAATACCAGGAGTACCTGCATCGGAGACAAGGGCTATCATTTCTCCGCTCAGGATGCGTTCTGCCACCTGATCCACAGTCTTATGTTCATTGAACTTGTGGTGAGACATCATGCGTGTCTCAATGCTGAAATGTTTTAAAAGGTGAGCGGTAGTGCGGGTGTCTTCCGCAAGGATGAGATCGCATTCTTTCAGAATCCGGAGCGCCCTGAGGGTGATGTCCTCCAGATTGCCTACCGGCGTTGGAACTATAAACAGTTTGGACATATCATTCTGAGCAAATTACAGCAGTAATTGATGCTGCAAATTTACTAAAAAAATCACAACGATAACAAAAAAGTTTCCATATCCTTACGAATTTGAGACCGACTGGCATTCGCATAGTTGACTATCATTACGACGGCGTACGACTTGCCGTTTTTGCGATAATATCCGGCATAAGCATTTACGACCTGATTGGATCCGCTTTTGAGTCGCAGTTTACCTTCGAGCGGGGTACCGTTCAGAAAACCGGAAACGGTGCCTTCCATGCCGGCCAGGGGCAAGGATTGTTCAAATACGGTATTGGAGGCCATAAGCTTCAGCACCTGAGCAAGCAATTCGGCAGAAATCCGGTCGTTGGGGGAAAGGCCGCAGGCATCGTACATAGAGAGTGCGCTTAGATCCAGCCCTTTCTTTTGCCAGAATTCCTTGACCACCCGAATACCCTCTCGGGCGCTGGCCGGACGATCGGTTGCCTGACCAGCCAATTGACGGAGCAGGCATTCGGTATAGAAATTGTCGCTTTTCTCGTGAATGATACGGATGATCTGCGACAAGGGTATGGATTTTGTCCGGGAAATAGTTTTTTTGAAGGTTTCCGATTCACCCGTCAATAGTCTGGTTGAACGGGCAGCACCATCCACAGGAATACCCGCTTTGATAAGTTCCTCCTTAAAACGGTAAGCCAGGTAGGTCGGAGGATCCGGTATTTGTCCCCGAATGGAAAAGTTGGAACGGTTGGCAGGCATCGTTCCAAACAGACGCATTTCATTTTGATACGGTGCACCATATAAATAGGCGCTATCCTGATCGTTGTCGGCTGCCAGCAAATGGTTCTCAATGGACAAACCCATTATATAAGGTGTCATACCCGTAATTTCCGGTTTGGTGCCGGCAACGCCTGATGTCAGTTCCAACCTGAAACTGTTGTCAAAGACATTCAACCCATAAATCCCCGTAGCGTAATAGTTACCGATATCCTCCCAGAGCCAATACGGAGAAACACCCTCGTCGTCAAAGGCACTGGCGTCTGCCAGAATCCGGCCTTCAATCCGGTTGATGTCCGCATTACTGATTGCTTTCACCCAATCAGCCAGAAAAGCTGACGGATCACCGGGTACTTGTCTGGAACCCAGACTGGGGTCTCCCTTGCCCACGATCCATAGATCACCCGTTAACTGGTTGTTTTCAATCGTGCCCGAAGACATCAATTTGGTTTCAAACCTGAAATCCGGTCCAAGTAGTTCCAACGCTGCGGCAGTAGTCAGCAATTTGAGAACGGAAGCCGGTGTCACGCTTTGCCCTTGGTTAAACTGAGCCACCGTTTTGGAGGTGTTCAAGTCAAGCACACAAACACTGACGGCAGCATGTTCGTATGCCTTTGAGCGGAAAACAGCGGTGTTCTGGGTGAAAACCGGAAGCGAGACACAAAGCAACAGAAAGACTCGTACTATTCTCACGCAGGTTGTTTTTTACAAAGATAACCGGCAAAAACGTATTGCGTATCGTTCGATGTAGTTTTTAGGTATATTTGTAAAAATACTACAGGGTGTCCTTTAGTGCCAAACGGTATGAATGGTAGGTGATATCATTGCGCATCAGGATAATGAGACTGTCTGCATCCGATGCGTTTTTCAGGCCCGTGGTCGGAAAAGATGCCAATGCGAACGCCAAAGGACCAGTCACATCCCCATTGGCATGATGACCAAACCTGAGGTACAGTTTCCGATTGACCAATGAATCCTGCAGGAGGTGTATTCCGTGCTTGATGTGTGGATTGGAGGAACGGAACTGAAAATCGATATTCAGAAAGCCTCCACCAAAAAAAGGTTGGTCGTTCAGCCAAATTGGGTCATTTACTGCTTCGGTAAAAGTGGCATGCAGCATCACTTTTTCCACTAAAACAGGCTGTGGTTCTCCAGAAATCTTTACCAATTTGGGACCTGAAACCGTAGAATAATTACTTTGATTTCCCATAGGGATGTATAACACCCTATAGCGGTCACCTGCTTTGAAGCGGATGCTGTCTAATGATTCGTCCGGTTTGAGAATGTCCTTATCGTCCGTAAAAAAAGAGATCTGGCTGCCTCTGCCCTGAACCACACACCAGGCACTTTCATAATAGGTGTGGTTGCTCAGGTCATCATTCATACAGGATGGGGTGGCTAGTAATGCCAGCACCAGCAGGAGTGAATAACCGTTGAATCGGAGCATACTGCAGGTTTTAGTTAGAATGGGGTCGGCGAAAATTCTGATTTCTTCCTGTTTGCTAAAAGGATGGAAGCATTTGAAAGGGTTTGATCCGGTCTATAATCATTGGTAGAAGTCCAAGTTCCTCTCCCCAACTCACTCCAGCTGATTTTAATGTTGAATCTGACAGCATTTGGAAAGTCCGTTGTCAGACTGCTCAGGTCAAAACTGAAAAAACGTTTATATAAAACGCCAGAGGTATTTGCTGCCACGTTATGACGCAGTTCGAAAAAAAGTTTAGGCACGGTATCGGTCGGTGTTGTAAGTTCGTTTTCCTTGATCCGTATCAGTTCAAAAGTATTCGGTAGCCCATCTCCTTGAAATGAGCGGAAATAAAAATTGCAATAATGACCTGAATACGAGAGATCTGAGAGAATTATAGGCATATTTCCCCAACGGTCGGTGGAATCTTTTGGAAGTACTTCCAGTGCTTTGATGTTTGTTTTGCCATACCTGTACAATTGTATCGAAGAGGTCTTTGCTGGCTGATTGATCGTATCTCCCAATACGAGATACAGGTAATAACGTTCGCCAACAGCGAATGTATCGGCAGGTTGCGCTTTATCAGGAGCCAGAAAAAAACCCTCGTCCATTTGAAAAACCGGGTTGACACCACCTTTAGTGACCGTGGCCATACACCAATATTCCGGGATAAAATCAGAGTTGTTGTCCAGATTTAAACACGAAGTAAAGGCAAAAGCCATCAGCGCTGTTGCCAGAACTGAAATCCATTTTTTCATAGTCAGCACACTTACAGTTTATTGGTTCTTATCCGCTTCCAATTTGTTTTTCAGAGGATTGGAGTACATTTCAAGCATTCTCTTTCGTAAAAATGGTTCATCCTTTCCTTCGAGATCGATTTTACCCAATTGCTTTTCAAGATAAGCGGCGAATTGTTCCTTTTCCTTGACCGAGTAGCAATGGGCAAAGGTTTCCAAGCCATCGA